>OGDF01002602.1_pt1 | contig 24048 bp, 19 predicted proteins | sample 1570141 | NCBI WGS metagenome assembly OGDF01 (sample SAMEA4370581, study PRJEB24528) | human gut metagenome | reverse complement strand
CTTGACTATGAGGATGCCCTTGACGGAATCTCCAATACTCAGACCATCAACCCGGATGCCCTTGGACATTCTGAGGAAGAGCGTACAGAGAACCTTGTAAACGTACTTGACGGATACTTTGACCGTGGTGCACATCACCTCAATGTAAACGTATTCGGTAAAGAAAAACTCATCGATGCTATGGAGCATCCGGAAAAAGAGGAGTATGCAAACTTCACGATCCGTGTTTCCGGATATGCTGTTAAGTTCATCGACCTTACAAGAGAGCAGCAGCTTGACGTTATCGCAAGAACCTGCCACGAAAGGATGTAATAAAAAATATGGACGACCAGAAAAAAATCACTGGCTACGTCCACTCACTGGAGAGCTTCGGCTCTGTTGACGGACCAGGAGTCCGGTATGTGATCTTTTTGAGCGGCTGTGCCATGCGCTGCCAGTTCTGCCACAATCCGGACACCTGGCAAATGAAAACAGGAACGGAGTACACAGCAGATGAGCTGCTTGAAAAAGTATGTCGATACCGCTCTTACTGGGGAAGTAAGGGCGGTATTACTGTGAGTGGAGGCGAGCCACTGTTACAGATCGATTTCCTCACTGAGCTTTTTAAGAAAGCCAAGAAACTTGGAATCCACACAACACTTGATACCAGCGGCAATCCTTACACAGAAGAGGGCCCATGGCATGAAAAATGGGAAGAGCTGATGAAATATACAGATCTTGTCATGCTGGATATCAAACATATTGATGAGGAACAGCACAAGATCCTCACAGGATGTACCAACAAAAATATCCTTGCCATGGCCCGGAAGCTTTCCGATATGGGCGTATCCATGTGGATCCGTCACGTACTGGTTCCGGAACGCAATGACCGGGATGACTATCTCCACCGGCTGGCTGACTTTATTGCAACACTGAAGACAGTTGAGAGAGTGGAGGTTCTTCCATATCACACACTCGGAACCTTTAAATGGGAAAATCTGCATATTGATTATCCGCTGAAGGGAATCAATCCGCCAACAAAAGAACGCATCGAAAATGCGGAAAAAATCCTGGGAGCAGGTACACAGTAATAAAAAAACCATATCTTATGTCGAAAAACAGACATAGATATGGTTTTTTTGATGTTCACACCAGTTCTTTGTTTTTGATCAGCATTTCTTTGATGATATCCTGTGTATAGGAACCTAAGCGGCGCTGAGTATCCCGGTCAAGCTCTGAAGGAATGATAGGCTTGCCATATTCGATCACTACGTGTGTAGGTGTCATCTTCGGGAAATTGGCCTCCCAGATATTGGCAGAGTTGCTGATCGCAATAGGAATGATCGGGCTTTTGGCTCTGGCTGCGATCTTGAAGCTGCCGTCATGGAAAGGCAGCATTTCTGTTTCATCAGCATTCTTATTTCTGGTTCCTTCCGGGAAGATACATACGGAAATGCCGGATTTCACATAGTCTGCGGCCTGAAGGATCGTTTTCAGACCCTGCTTGATATCCTCTCTGTCGAGAAAGAGACAGTAGAGATTGCGCATCCAGTTGGAAAGCAGCGGATAATGCTCCATTTCCTTCTTGGCAACATAGCCGGTGCGGATCGGACAGCGGCTGTAGGTGAGCAGGATGTCGAAATAGCTCCGGTGGTTTGCTACATAGAGAACAGCCTGATCCTTTGGAACGTTTTCTTCGCCGATGACGGTGACTTTGGCGCCTGTGATCCACAGGATGAATTTGAATATGGCCTGTACCATGCGCAGAGAGCTGATATCCTTAGTCATGGGAGAAAATTTCCCGATGATCCATTCTACAAGGAGAACCGGAATGGTCAGCACCAGATAGGCGATCACCACGATACAGACAAGTATGAATCGAATCATGTCTTTTGTCCTTTCTGTTATAGATACTTGCGGAGAGTTCCGCAGTAAGATGGTATTTTTATATTATACGAAGAAAATCCGATAGTTGCAATAAATCTTTCCCTGCTCACATAGAATAAATACTGAATAATGGTTACTGTTTACTGGTGATCTTCCGCAAAGCGTGTTACTGAGAACGGAGTGAACAGTAACGAATCATGCAGGTGGCTTATATTATGAAAAAAGCAGTATTTCTGCGGATCGTGCTGACAGCTGCCGTGCTGGCACTGCTGCTTTCCGGGTGTCGATTTGTCCGGGTGGAGGAAGAAGAACGAAAACCAGTAGATTACATCGTTGTGGAACGCCGGGATATCCCGGAGGAGCTTTCTAGGCTTATGGAAGAAAAAAAGGAAAAGGAATTTCAGCTGAGTTATGAAACCGGAGAGGATCTTTACCTGGCCAAAGGGTACGGGCGGCAGATGAGTGGCGGATACAGCATCCAGGTAGAGGAGCTTGGAGAATCCTCGAATGGGATATTTTTTGTTACAAAACTTCTTGGACCGGAGGATCTTAAGGAGGCAGGAGTTCCGTCCTATCCCTGCATTGTGATAAAAACCCGGAAACAGGAAAAGCCGGTAACGTTCCGGGAAAGCAGCAGTCCGGTGAAAAAAGAGTCGGAGAAAGGGGAATAGACTGTGGAATTAAAAAAAGAAAGCATGCAGATATTAAAGGAAAAAAGCAGGGCAAAAAGTCAGATCACTTTTGATGAGGATTTTAATGTGCCGGATGCAAAACCGGATGCAGGAAGACTGATCCAGAATAAGGGCAGGATCATTATGGATGATGTCCGTCTTACTGACGGGAAAGGTATTCTTACGGGAAATCTGCAGGTAGATATCCTTTATGTGGGGGAAGAAAGAGGAATCGTCAGCAGTCTTACTGCAAAACTTCCATTTGAGGAAACCTTGAACCTGAAGAATATCATAAACGGGGATAAAATGTGTCTGAAGTGGGAAATTGAAGATCTTACGATCCGCCTGATACATTCCAGAAAGCTCAATATCAAAGCTTTGGTAACTTTTTGTGCGACTGTGGATGAAACGGAACAGATCCGCCTGCCGGTGGCGCTGGATGCAGAAGAGGTATCCGTCAGAAAAAAAACAGTCCGTTTTCTTGGACTTACCGTACATAAAAAAGATACACTCCGGATCAAGGATGAGTATACCATTGCCTCCAATCGTCCGGATATCGCCAGCCTGATCTGGTATACTATGGATGTACGGGGGCTGGATCTGAAGCCGGAGGAAAATGTGGTAAAGGCAAGAGGAGAGCTGTCCGTTTTTGTGCTGTACGGAGCTGAAGATACAGAAGCCCCGGTGCAGTGGCTGGAATATTCGCTGCCTTTTTCCGGAGAAGTGGAATGTCCGGACTGCACGGAGGAACTGATCCCGCTGATCGAAGCTTCGGTGATGCATCAGAGTCTGGAGGCCAAACCGGATGTCGATGGGGAAGAACGGATCCTTGTTTCGGATGTTGTGCTGGAGCTGGATATGAAATTTTTCAGGGAAGAGGAATATGATCTCATTACCGATGTGTATACACCGATCCGTGAATGTGTTCCGGAAGGAAAGAATGAGGTACTGGAACGGCTTCTGGTACGTAATTTTTCTAGATGCAGGATCAGTGACAGGATCCAGGTAAAGGAGACTCAGGGAAAAGTCCTCCAGCTGTGTCACAGTCAGGGAAAAGTGAAGATCGATAAGACCAGGATCGTAGAGAACGGTGTGCAGGCAGATGGCGTGGTCATGCTGAAGATCCTGTACATTATTGGAAATGATGATATGCCGTTTTATTCCATGGAGGCAATGATACCGTTTTCCCATATGGTGGAAGCAAGAGGGATCCGACAGGACAGCTGTTATCAGTTAAAAGCAAAGCTGGAGCAGCTTTCCGCAGCCATGGCAGATGGAAATGAGATCGAAATCCGGGTAACTGTAGGACTGGAGCTTCTGGCAGTTGCCAGAGAACCGGTATTTATCATTGAGAAAGTAGAGGAAAAACCACTGGATATGAAAAAACTTCAGGCTATGCCGGGAATCCTGGTTTATATGGTAAAACCGGGAGATGAATTGTGGGATATCGCAAGGAAATATCACACATCTATCCAGGAGATCCGGACGATCAATGCTCTCAAGGAAAATCAGGAACCCTCTCCGGGAACTCCGCTTCTTGTTGTGAAAAAAGTGGAAGGTCAGATCAAATAAAAAGTGGAATATTTTGCTGTTGAAAAGAATGTAAAAATCATATAAAATACATGTATAAATACTGTATACAAAGTACAAATGGAGGGGCTTATGCGTTTAAAAGCAATGGCAAAGATCAATCTCGGACTTGATGTTCTGGGGAAGAGAGAGGACGGCTATCATGAGGTACGCATGATCATGCAGACCATCCGTATGTATGATATCCTGGATATCAGAAAGACCAGACGGCCGGGGATCGTACTGACGACCAATCTTCCGTTTATTCCTACAGATCAGAGAAATCTTGTATATAAGGCAGCACAGATGCTGATGGAGGAGTTCGATGTTGAAGAGGGACTTTCCATCAAGCTTCGTAAATTTATCCCGGTGGCAGCAGGCATGGCAGGAGGCAGCTCCGATGCAGCGGCCGCATTTGTGGGTGTGAACCGGATGTTCCATTTAGGGCTTACCGAAGAACAGCTGATGGAACGTGCAGTAAAGGTCGGAGCAGATGTTCCGTATTGTATCATGCGGGGAACAGCTCTTGCGGAGGGAATCGGAGAGAAGCTGACCAGACTTCCGGAAGTTCCGAAATGTTATGTTCTGATAGGAAAACCGGGAATCAATGTTTCCACAAAAACAGCCTATGAGAATCTGAATCTGGAAGGGATCGGAAAACATCCGGACATCGATGGACTCATCGGAGCTATCAGAAATAATGATCTGTATGCCATGGCATCCAGAATGGAGAATGTATTTGAACCGGGGATCATCCGACAGTATCCTGTGATCGGCAATATCAAGAACCTTATGGAAGAAAAAGGTGCGCTGAAAGCCGTGATGAGCGGAAGCGGTCCTACTGTGTTTGGAATCTTTGATAACAGGGATAAGATGGCCGCGGCAGCCAGAAGCCTCAGAAAGAGCGGGCTTGCAAAGACTGTATTTGCCACGGATATTTACAATAGAGATGGAGGAGTTACAAATGACAAGTGATTTTTCTGTGGATATGAATGAATATCTGCCGCTTCGGGATGTTGTTTTTAACACCTTGCGGCAGGCAATCCTGAAGGGAGAGCTGAAGCCGGGCGAAAGACTTCTGGAGATTGCCCTTGCAGAGCGTCTTGGCGTGAGCAGAACACCGGTGCGTGAGGCTATGCGCAAGCTGGAGCAGGAAGGTCTTGTAGTGATGATCCCACGCAGAGGTGCACAGGTAGCCAGCATCACAGAGAAGGATCTGAACGATGTTCTGGAGGTGCGTATCGCCCTCGAAAATGTTGCCATAGAAAAAGCGTGCAAGCTGATCACAGAGGATGAGCTGGGAAGGCTCTGGGTGGCAGCCAAGGAATTTGAAAAAACAAAAGCAGAGGGAAATCTGGTCCGTCTGGCGGAAACCGATGTGGCTTTCCACGAGATCATATATCAGGCTTCTGATAATAAGCGTCTGAATCAGGTCCTGAATAATCTCCGTGAGCAGATGTATCGCTATCGTGTAGAGTATCTGAAGGAGGAGCAGACAAGAAATCTTCTGGTCAGTGAGCATGAAGAACTGGTAAAAGCCATCCGTGAAGGAGATGTGCAAAAGGCGCAGGATATTTCTTTCCATCATCTGGAGAATCAACGAAAAGCGATCATCCGTACTATCCGCGCGGAGAATGAGGCCAAAGAGGCCGAGAAAAAAGAATAAGAACCGGATATGCGGGAATATTAAGAGAGATGTCATTGGGGCATCTCTTTTTTTAAGCGAATCAAGTAAGTCCCCTGTTTCAATTGCGAAAAGCAATAAGCAGTGGGGGAACTTGCTGTAAAGGATGGTGGCTTTATGGAAACAAAGAAGATATCGATATCTCTTCATGAAAATGAATCGTATATCCGGAAACGGTGTGAAAACTGCGATGATATCCTGATCAGGCCCATGCGCCTTGGTGAGGGACATAAGGCGGACTGTCTGATGGTCTATATTGAGGTTGCGGTTTCAAACATGATGCTGGATGATTCTGCTATCGGAAAAATGATCAATCATTTCTGGGAGATCCCGGAGGAAAAGATCCGGGAATTTATCCGCCGAAACAGTCTTGGAATTGCAGATGTGAAGGAGCTGTCTTCCATGGAGGAGGTATTTGGTGCCATTCTTTCGGGAAATGCAGTTTTCTTTCTGGATGGATACGACAAAGCAATGAAAATTTCCAGTAAAGGATATCCGGGGTTGGCTGTATCAGAGGTGAAAACGGAAAAGGTCCTCAGAGGCTCCAAGGAGGGGTTCTGTGACAGTGTAAAAACCAATGCGGCCCTTGTGAGAAAGCGGATCCGGGATACCAGGCTGAAGGTGGAGCAGAGCAGCATCGGTGTACGCTCCAATACGGTGGTACAGCTTCTTTATGTGGAGGATCTGGTCCATGAGGAGCTTCTGACTGCTGTGAAAGAGCGCCTGGAATCTTTTACAGTGGACGGGATCCTGGACAGCGGGATGCTGGAACAGCTGACAGAAGAAGCATGGTATTCTCCCTTTCCTCAGTTTCAGACAACGGAGCGGCCGGACCGGGCTGCCCAGGAGCTGCTGAATGGAAAAGCAGTTCTGCTCTGCGACAATTCGCCGGTGGCACTGGTGGTTCCCGGAGCATTCAACAGTTTTATGGAAAGCAGTGAAGACTGGTACAACCGTTTTGAGATGGCATCCTTCCTGCGGGTGCTCCGGTATCTGGCCATGGCTGTGGCAACGCTGCTCCCCGGACTTTATCTGGCTGTGATCCGGTTTCATACACAGATCCTTCCGGCGAATCTGATCCTTTCCTTTGCACAGGCAAGAGAGGGCGTTCCATTTTCCAGTGTAGTGGAGCTGGTGTTCCTGGAACTGTCTTTTGAGCTGATACGGGAGGCTGGTGTGCGGATCCCGGGAGCTCTTGGAAATGCCATTGGGATCGTAGGAGGACTGATCATCGGACAGGCTGCGGTGGAGGCCAATCTTGTCAGCCCGGTGGTAGTGATCATCGTGGCACTGACAGCACTGGGATCACTGGCTATACCTAATGAGGAATTTGCTTCTGCATTCCGGCTTCTGAAGTACGCTTTTCTGTTTCTGGGAGGATTTCTAGGTATATTCGGAATCGTGTTGGGACTGTATCTCACCATGGCGCATCTGGCAGGACTTTTAAGCTTCGGTGTCCCATATCTGGTACCTTTTGTAGAGAAGAACAGTGAGGCGGAAACCGGTGGAAGGATTTTGCGACAGCCCTTCCGGAAGCGGAAATTCCGGCCGCTGTATGCCAGAAATGCCCAGAAACGCAGGCTTCGGACAAGGCCATGGAGCCGGAAAGGATAAAGGTTATGAGATTTGCGGAGAATAACAGGATTTCCCACAGACAGCTTTTTCGGCAGATCATACTGGTGTTTCCGGCGCCGTTTCTGCTGTGCCTGTTTAAGAATGGAGCGATGTTGGGCATCAGTGCCATGGCAGGGACAGCTGCTGCGGCCGTAGTGCTCTCTTTTTATGTGATCTGGCTGATACGTCTGACACCTGCATATGGAGAGCTTTCCAAAAGGACAGGAAGTTTTACTGTACGATTTATTGGCCTGTTCTTTTTGGTATATGTGATCGCAAGTTCGGCATTTCTTTCGGGCCTTCTGGGGGAGGTGATCCCGGAAAGTCTGATCAGCGGGATTTCCGGAAAATGGCTGTCTCTTCTTGCAGTTGCAGCCTGTAGTCTGGGAACGCATCGCGGAATGCAGAGAAGAGGGCGGATCGCTGAGGTGTCCGGAAGGATTTTTCTGGCAGGGATCCTTCTTCTGATGCTTTTATGTGCAGGGCAGGGAAAAACAGAGTACTTTATGGAAGTGATGAAAGATCCGGAAACAGGATTTACAGGAGAGCGATGGCTCCGTGATCTGTATACACTTTTGTGTGCTTTTTCAGGAGCAGGACTTCTTCCCTTCGGGCTGGAGTATGCAAAAAAACAGGGAAGTGCCAGAAAACCTGTGATCCTGGCTTTTCTTACAGTTTGCGGGATCATTTTTGGAATGCAGCTCCTTCTTCCGGCAGTCTTTGGAGGTGCACGCCTTAAAAACGAGATCTGTCCGGTACTGCCTCTTCTGGAGGGTGCAGATCTTCCGGGAAACGTACTGGCGAGATTTGATGTGATATGGATGGGGTTTCTGGTATTCGGACTTTTGTTTTCTCTGGGAAGTTTGTTTCATTACGGAAATCAGATCGCGGAAAAAACTGGATTCGGGACCGGTCGGTACTGGATCCCGGCAGCAGGCTGGCTGCTTTCCCTGTATGAGAGAAACGGGATGGGGATCCGGGAGTATTATGGCTGGTATCTGGGGTACATCTTTGTGCCGTTTCTGCTTGTGATACAGCTTTTTCTCAGTACGGAAAACCGGGGAAGACGGAAGAAAAAAGTAACTGTGGCAGGACTTGTCCTGGTCATCACTTTGACGGGATCAGGCTGTGCGGCAGTAGAACCGGAAAAAAGAGCTTATCCGCTGGCACTGGGGGCCGGTGTTTCAGAGAATGGCTTTGTGCTGAAATATGCAATGCCGGATATGAGTACAGCTACCGGACAGGAAAAACCGGACGAAGATCCGATTTCTGTGCTGACTCTTTCCGGCCGGGACTTTCAGGAGATCGAGGCAGTTTACAACCGGTCTCAGGAAAAATTTCTGGATCTGGGTCATCTTGAAGTGCTGATCCTGGATGAACAGATCCTGGAAGAGGGATCCCGGGAAGCATTGATCGGATATCTGAAGCAGGAAGAGCATATCGGAGAGGATGTCTACGTGTTCCGGACGGATATGCTGGGAGATGTTTTTCACTGGAAGGGAGCCCGGGAAAGCTCCATAGGGGAATACCTTCAGGGAATTCAGGAGAACCGCACATCCGGGCAGCAGAAGAAGGGTGTGACTCTGCGGGAGGTATATCATCAGTTCTGTCAGGATGGAATGCTGCCCTGGCTTCCGGAGATATGGGTGGAAGGTGAGCTTCTGGAAGTGGATTACGGCAGTAATGAATAGATGGGAGCCGGACTGTTAATAATACAGATGATGATCAGTACGATAAATCGTACAGTATATCTCTGGATAAGATCATCAGAAGATTTTTGACAGGAGGGCTTGCTCATGGAGCATATAAAAATGAAGAAGCATGTATTAAAAAAAGCAGGAGGGTTCCTTTTGCTCACGGCAGTGATCCTTGCAGGGAGTACCTGGGAGAGAAGAACTGCAGGTGATCGGCAGCCACAGTTTTATGCCTGGTGGGGAACGATCTACCCGGAATTCTGCTTTGAAAAAGCAGAGGATAACGGGGAAAATAAGCCGGTGAAGATATCCTTCTGGCTTGCGCAAGCCCTGGATTGGTGATACAATATTTCAACGGACCAATCACGTTCGATTAATTATTTCAGGAGATAAGATCAATGAATATAGACAGAAACGCACCGGTGGGTGTGTTTGATTCCGGTATCGGAGGACTGACAGTAGCCCGGGAGATCATGCGCAATCTCCCATCGGAAAAAATCGTATATTTCGGAGACACAGCCAGAGTTCCCTATGGAAGCAAATCCAGAGAAACGGTGATCCGTTATTCCCGCCAGATCATTCATTTTCTGCAGGAACAGAAGGTGAAGGCCATTGTGGTGGCCTGTAATACAGCCAGTGCATTTGCTCTGGATGCGGTGAAGGATGAACTGGATATCCCGATCCTTGGAGTGATCGAGGCCGGTGCCAAAGTTGCTGCCCAGGAAACCAGAAATAAACGGGTGGGCATTATCGGAACGGTGGGCACGGTAGGAAGCGGTATCCATGCCTCTTATCTGAAGGAACTGGATCCGGAGATCACCGTGATCGGAAAAGCGTGCCCGCTGTTTGTTCCGCTGGTAGAAGAGGGCTGGTATCATGATCCGGTCACCGAGGAAGTTGCCAGAAGATATCTGAAGGAGCTGCAGGAGCAGGAGATCGATACACTGATCCTCGGATGTACGCACTATCCTCTTTTAAGATCTACCATCCGCAAGATCATGGGTGAGGAGGTCTGCCTTGTGAATCCTGCATATGAGACGGCGCTGGAGCTTAAAAAGTTACTCTCCAGACTGGATCTTGCCAGCAATGAGGTAGCACAGGAGGAATTCCCGTATCGCTTTTATGTAAGTGATCTTGCAGAGAAGTTTAAGGATTTTGCCAATTCCATCCTGCCGTATAACGTAGAAAAAACACAGAAGATCGATATCGAAAAATATTAAACAGATCTGTACATAAATGATAGGAGAAAAGAATGCAGAAAGAAGTTTTGATCCATGTAAGAGGGCTTCAGATGATGGATGCACAGGGGGATCAGGAACCTATAGAGATCATTGTTCCGGGACAGTATTATTTCCGCAATGGTTCTCATTACCTCAGATATGAGGAACTGCTGGATGAAACAGCAGAGCCCACCATCAATTACATAAAAGTATCCGGAAAGGGTCTGGAAGTCAGCAAGAAGGGTCTGGTCAATGTACACATGGTATTTGAACAGGGCAAAAAAAACATGACCTATTATACTACCCCTTACGGAACACTTCAGATGGGGATCTCAGCTACGAATCTGGAGCTGACGGAAAGCGAAGAGAACCTTCAGATCAAAGCAGATTATGCGCTGGATATGAATGAAGAACATGTGGCAGACTGCTATTTGGCAATCCAGGTACAGCCAAGAGACTGCAAGGATTTTGTTTTATAGATCCTGCAGAAAATAAAAGATATATAATTACACTACATAAGAAAAGCCGCCGTGCATCAGGGGAATTCCTGAAAGCATGGCGGCTGTTTTGGATTCTGATCATTTACGGAATCTTGCGAGGAAGCCTTTTTTCTTCTTCTGTGGTGCTTCGAGAGAACCACGGATTCCTTTTACGCCAACGATGTAAAGACCGCTGACTTCAGCTTTGATCTCTTTTTTGACCGGGATCAGATCAAAAACTTTTTCATCTGCAATAAGGATGTTGATCTTCGGACCGACTTTGGCTTTTACGATCGGAAGCTTGGACCGGCGCATAAGCTTAGGTGTTTGGTCGATGACCATCTGTGGAAGTCCGGAATCTTTCAGTGGCATCCGCTTTTTATCGATGATCAGCATGGAAACTGTCTGCTTGTTGGCCTGGATCTGAGCCTGCTGTTCGTCCTGTTTTTTCTGAGCTTTTTTTCCGAAGAAATAGAGTGCGATCACTGCTGCGATCAGAATAACGAGGATGACCAGAAGAACGATGGTAACTGTACTCATTTGAGAATCCCCCTGTATATATATTTGTTTCGCAATCGGTTACATTACGCAAACAACATTTTAGCATTGTTTCGTCAAAAAGGCAATTAAAAAAGTGAAAAAGACAGGTGGAACGGTGGAAATTTCAGCAGTTACCAGTTATAATGATTACGATGCAGTTCATCTGTGTATGCTGCAGAGAATACAGGACATAACTATCTTTGAGCTAACATATGTAATGGATAAACCAGAGATGGAGGAAATATTATATGAAAGAGAAAAAGCCCGGGGGAACCCGACCGGAAATGGGGACTCCTGAGTACGAAGAATGGCGGAAAGAGGTATTGAAACGCCGCAGAAAGCGCCAGCTGAAGGAACGCAGAAAACGTCTGGCCATCATAACAGCGGCAATGATCGTCGCAGTCGGGGCATCAGTAGGAGTCGGTGCACTGAAGGGCAGAAGTGAGAAGGCTTCAAAAGAGAAGATGGTTTCTTCTGACAAACAGAAAGAACAGACTGTTTCCGGAGAAAAAGCTTTAGAAGCAGGTACTAAAAATATAGAGACCGCTTCCAAAGATACTCTCGCAGAGGCAGAGCTTCTGGCCAGTCAGTATAACTATGACAAAGCTATCGATCTTCTGAAAAAGGCTCCGTCCTATGATTCTGATAAGAAGATGCAAGCAGCTGCAAAAAAATACGAAGACATAAAAGCAACCTGTACGGCATGGCCCCTTGAAAAGGTGACACATGTCTTTTATCATATTCTGATCAAGGATCCATCCAAAGCGTTTGACGGAGACTACAAAGAAGCAGATTATAATCAGGTCATGACAACCATTGATGAGTTTAACAAGATCACGCAGACCATGTATGACAAGGGCTATGTGATGGTAAGCATCAAGGACATGGCAAAGGCAGACGACAACGGGAATATCACAGAGGGAGAGATCCTTCTTCCGCCTGGGAAAACGCCGTTTGTCCTCTCACAGGATGATGTATGCTATTATCATTACATGGACGGTGACGGCTATGCCACGAAGCTGATCGTGGATGATAAAGGAAAGATCCGCAATGAATATGTGGAAGATGACGGAAGTGTCTCCGTGGGAGATTACGACATGGTTCCGCTGATCGACCGTTTTGTGGAAAAGCATCCGGATTTCTCATATCGCGGTGCAAAAGGAATCCTGGCACTTACCGGATACAACGGGATCCTGGGATACCGGACCGACGAAAGCTATGAGACCCGTCCGGCAGATCTGGATGAAAATAAAGTACAGTGGCTGGATGCACATCCGGATTTCAGCCTGGAAAAAGAACGGGCAGCCGCAAAAAAGGTTGCCGATGCCATGAAGGCAGAAGGCTGGGAATTTGCGAGCCATACCTGGGGACATCAGAATGTGGGACAGGTCACACTGGAGAAGCTTCAGGCAGATACCGAACGTTTCAAGAAAAATGTAGATCCGCTGATCGGGGGAACGGATGTTATCATTTTTGCTTTTGGAACCGACATTACCAATGACCAGGAGTATTCCGGGGATAAATTCGAATATCTGAAGGGGCAGGGATATAATTATTACTGCAACGTGGATTCCAGCCAGTATTATGTACAGATCCGGGATCGGTACTTCCGTCAGGGAAGACGGAATCTGGATGGATACCGTATGTATTATAACCCGGAACTGTTATCCGATCTTTTTGACGTAAAAGATGTTTTTGATCCGGCAAGACCGACACCGGTACCGCCGATGTAACGGTCATATCCGGAGATACGAGGGGACTTTTAGAAAGGGGCATATATATTATTATGAAGAAAAAAATTGCAGGTGTACTGACAACAGTGCTTGCGGCGTCACTTCTTGTGGGCGGAAACCATCCGGTCACTGTTCAGGTGGACAATATGATCTCTGGGACACAGGATGACGAGGATACACAGTCTGATGAAGCGGAAGCAGAAGCTGCAGAAGCCGAAGAAGAACAGTCCGAAGAAGCCAAAGTAGCAGCGGACCCGGAGGACCAGCCGGCAGCTACCGAGACACCGAAGGAAGAAAAAAAGGCAGAAAAAGAAACACAGAAAAGGGAAGCTGCCGAGAACGGCTCCGACAGTACTTCCTCAGACGAAAAAACACTTCTCAAAAAAGCCAAAAAACTGGCACAGCAGTATGATTACACCGGCGCGATCTCCGTGTTGAAAAACAACTGGAAATTTGCCACCAGTGACAAGATGCAGGAAGCAGCAGCAGCCTACATGAAAAAAAGAGATGCCTGTGTGGAATATCCACTTGAGAATATCACCCATGTATTTTTTCATTCCCTGATCGTGAATACCTCACTGGCCTTTGACGGAGATTCCGATGAGGCCGGATATAATCAGATGATGACCACAGTCAGCGAGTTCAAAAAAATGCTCCAGATCATGTATGATAAGGGTTACGTACTGGTGAGTCCTCATGATATGGCTGTGATCAATGATGACGGAACCATGAGCAGGGGAAAGATCATGCTGCCGGAAGGCAAGATTCCTTTTGTTCTTTCAGAGGATGACGTCAGCTACTATCATTATATGGACGGAGACGGATTTGCCACAAAGCTGGTGATCGACGACAACGGAGATATCAAATGCGAGTATAAGAAGGCAGACGGTACAGTTGTGACCGGAGATTACGATGTGGTGCCGATCCTGGATTCCTTTATCAAAGAACATCCGGATTTTTCCTATCATGGAAGAAAGGGTATTCTGGCAATGACCGGTTATAATGGTGTTCTGGGCTACCGTACAGATGGGGCATATAAGACCAAGAAGAATCTTCAGGATGACCAGAAGGCTTTTCTCAAGGCCAATCCGGATTTTGACTATGATAAAGAAGTAAAAGCAGCCAAAAAAGTGGCGAAGGCCATGAAAAAGGACGGGTGGGAATTTGCAAGCCATACCTGGGGGCACAGAAACGCTACAAGCTCCACAGCAGCGGAGTTGAAGACCGATAATAAAAAATGGGAAAAATATGTGGCACCCATCCTCGGAAAAACCGATATGATCATTTTTGCCTTTGGTGCGGATATCGGCGACTGGGAAGGATACACCTCGGATAATGAAAAGTATGAGTATTACAAAAGTCGTGGCTACCGCTATTTTTGCAATGTAGATTCCAGTCAGTATTTTGTGCAGATCACAAGTGAATATTTCCGTCAGGGAAGACGGAATCTGGATGGATACAGAATGTATTACAATCCGGATATGCTCAGTGACCTGTTTGATGTATCGGAGGTGTGGGATTCTTCCAGACCGACACCGGTACCGGAAATGTAAGACAGCAAACACACTTTACAAATCTGTATAAAAAAAGATTATAATCGAACCGACAGTACTTGATGAAGGGAGTAGGTTATGAAGAAAAAAGCATATCTCATGGTTCTTGCACTGTGTGCGGCACTGGCGATTACTGCATGTGGCACATCAACAGACCAGAAAGATGACAAAAAACCTGCAGCAGAAGCGCAGGATACAACAGATAAAGAAGATTCCGGATCTGCAGATTCCAAAGAGTCAGAAGAAACGGATTCCAATAAAGACAGCGAAGAGGCAGCCTCCGGAGACACAAGGCTTGTTTCCGTGGATGATGTGAGCAAATATGTGACCATCGGAGAATATAAGGGGCTGACTCTTGATAACACAGTAGAAGCCGTAACCGATGATATGGTTGACGGAAGGATCAAGGAAGAGCTTCAGAACAAGGCTGAGGAAGTAACGGAAGGCAGTGTTCAGAACGGAGATGTGGTTACCATTAATTATGTGGGAACCAAGGACGGAGTGGCTTTTGACGGCGGTACTGCAAATAATTATGAGCTGACCATAGGCTCCGGAACGTTTATCGACGGATTTGAGGACGGGATCATCGGAATGAAAAAAGGTGAGACTAAGGATCTCGATCTGACTTTCCCGAAGGAATACTCTTCGGAAGAGCTGGCCGGACAGGAAGTGGTATTTAAGGTCACTCTGCAGAGTTTTAAGCGTGCACCTGAGCTTACCGATACCTGGGTAGCCAAGAATACAGACTGCAAGAGTGTGGATGATTACAAGAAGGAAATCCGTACCACACTGGAGGATGAAGCGAAGACAAGTGCACAGAACACATTGCGTGAAACTGCATGGAATACAGTGCTCTCAGCATCTGAAGTGAAGGAATATCCACAGGAGGATCTGGATACAGCCAAGACAGAGTTTCGCAGTCTGTATGAGAATTATGCAAAACAGGGTGATATGACGCTGGAGGATTTTGTAAAAGCTCAGGGAATCTCCATGGATGATTTTGAGGAGCAGAGCGGTCAGTATGCGGAGTTTAAAGTAAAGCAGAACCTGATCGTACAGGGAATCATGGATGCGGAGAATATGACACTTGAAGACAAAAAATCTCTCAGTATCCAGGATGAACTGATCAAAGCATACAGTGTGAAGGATCTGGCTGCGCTGGTAGATAAATACGGACAGGCAGCCGTGGATGAATCCATCGGACTTCTCAGAGTGGAAGATTTTATCCTGGACAATGCAACGGTTGAGGAGAAGGTTTCTGCCGGTGATACCCAGGGAGTAAACGGAGATGATCCTTCCTCGGACGGAAGCAGTGCGGAAGGTACCGTGGATGAAGAGCTGGAAGCGGCAGAGGCTACAGATATGGTGCCGGAAGACGGCGAGGCGGATCAGGATGCAGCGGGTCAGGAGTGATCTGACAGTATCAGCAGCTAAAAAAGTGTGGTGCCCGGAATGTGTTCCGGGTGCCATTTTTTTTACATGTGCATCGCGAAGTGTGTTACTGAGAACGGAGTGAACAGTAACAAATTAAGAGATTCTTTCGGGAATTTCCATTGTATTTAAGCGTTAAATGCGGTATGATTAAAGACAGACATTAAATATCAAAGAAAGATATGAGTATATAAACGGGGATGTAAAAAATGGACAAAAGAGTTTTGCGTGAGAGGATGCGCAGAAAACAGCAACAGTTAAGACGGCGGCGGATGATGAAGCGGATAACCTGTGTAGTTGCGGCGATTCTTCTGCTGGTTTTTGTTGTTCGAGGGGTAATTCTTCCCATCGTCAACCATGCAGGCGGCGGAAGCAATAAGGATGCGGAGACAGTAAATGTTCAGGCAAATACCGCCGGAGCTTCCACAGACAGCAGTACGAAGGACGGTACGGCATCGACGGATACGGCTGCTTCGGATACAGACAGCGCGGATTCCGGTACGGATGCAACGGTGATGCCGGTAAAGGGCAGTGCAGCAGGCGAAAGGCTTTCTGTTATGACTCCGGGATGGCATGAGGATTCTACAGGAAAGTGGTATCAGAATCCGGATGGTACATATTATGTAAATGGTTTTGCGGATATTGACGGAACAACATATAGCTTTGATAAAAAGGGATACATGCAGACCGGATGGGTGGAGAAAGGTGTGAAGGACTATTATTTTAATGAGGATGGCTCTTATGATCCTTCCAAGAAGCGCCCGATGATCGCTCTGACTTTTGATGATGGTCCTGGAGAGTATACAGAGACACTTCTTGATACTGTTGAGAAATATAATATCCATGTTACGTTCTTTATGCTGGGACAGAATGTGGAGGGCCGTGAATCTACCATACAGCGAATGGTAAAGCTTGGCTGCGAGATCGGTAACCATACTTGGGATCATCCGGAACAGACGCTGCCGAATATGGATCTGGATTCTGTTATGCAGGAGTTCCAGAAGACGGATGATGCACTGGTAAAAGCCTGTGGGCAGGCATCAACGGTATGTCGTGCACCGTATGGCGCGATCACAGATGAGCAGATGAGTGCAGTTGGCAAGCCTTTCTTCATGTGGTCTACAGATTCTCTGGACTGGAAGCTGATGGATGCGGATGCAGATTATAATCAGATCATGAATGATTCTTCCTTGGGAGATGGTTCTATCATCCTGATGCATGATATTCATGAACCATCTGTGAAGTGTGCCACAGAGAAGCTGATCCCGGCACTGATCGACCAGGGATATAAGCTTGTAACAGTCAGCGAGCTTGCAGAAGCGAAGGATGTTACGTTACAGAGTGCTTCCTATTCTGACTTCTGGGACAGCTCTCTTCAGGCTGGTCGTGTTGCAGGATATGCAGGAAATTCCAGTGATTCAGAGGATTCCTCTGAGGATGGCTCCGATGGAAGCGATTCTTCTGACGGATCGGATGTCAGTGACGGATCTTCCGATGAAGGGGACTATTCCGATGGCTCTGACGAAAGTGATTATTCGGATGGATCTTCCGATGATGGAAGCTATGATGATGGTTCCTACGACGAATCTTATGACGATGGAAGCGAAGAATACTAAAAAATGACAGGAGAGACCTGAATGACAAAATGTGCGTCATTCAGGTCTCTTTTTTGACTTTATCTGACATTGTCGGATAATAGACACATATTAGCCGGAGAGGGTTTTTCCTTGACTGAAAATATGGGGATTGGTATAATTATAGAATAAAAAACTCCACTTAAAATTGGGGAATGGACGGTGGCAGAACTATAAAGGGAGGTACCTGAAAATGGGAAAGAAATTACAATTTACGGAGCTTGACCAGTATCTGTTCGGTCAGGGCACGCATTACGATATTTACAGGAAACTGGGAGCACATCCGGACACGCAGAACCGGAAAAAAGGAGTTTATTTTGCAGTGTGGGCACCTAATGCACAGGCGGTTTCTGTTGTAGGTGAGTTCAATGAATGGGACACAAAGAAGAATCCCATGAAAAAAGTTGGACCCATTGGTGTTTATGAGACATTTGTACCGGGAGCGAAGATCGGACAGCTGTATAAATTTTACATTACAGGTGCACATGGTGAGGAGCTTTACAAGGCAGATCCATATGCCAATGCCGCTGAAATGCGTCCCGGAACAGCTTCTCGTATTACAGATATCACCAACTATAAATGGAAAGATGATACCTGGATGAAAAATCGCGAGAACTTTGATCCGGACACAAGTGCCATGTCTATCTATGAGGTGCATCCGGGTTCCTGGATGAAGCATCCGCAGACAGCAGAGGATGAGGATGGTTTCTATTCCTACAGAGAACTGGCGCCGAAGCTTGCCCAGTATGTCAAAAAAATGGGATATACCCATGTGGAGCTTATGGGTATCGCAGAGCATCCTTTTGACGGCTCCTGGGGCTATCAGGTAACCGGCTATTATGCACCGACTTCCCGCTACGGAACACCGCAGGATTTCAAATATCTGGTTGATTATCTCCACCGTCAGAAGATCGGTATCATTCTTGACTGGGTACCGGCACATTTTCCGAAGGATGCACATGGACTGGCTAATTTTGACGGAACTGCTGTTTATGAGCATGCAGATCCGAGACAGGGTGAACATCCGGACTGGGGAACTAAGATCTACAATTACGGACGTCCGGAGGTGAAGAATTTCCTGATCGCAAACGCTCTTTACTGGGTAGAGGAATGCCACGTTGATGGTCTTCGTGTAGATGCGGTTGCATCCATGCTCTACCTGGATTACGGTAAGAAAGACGGTGAGTGGATCGCCAATAAATACGGCGGAAACAAGAATCTGGAGGCTATTGAATTTTTTAAGCATCTGAATACCGTTGTTCTCGGAAGAAATCATGGAACTGTCATGATCGCAGAGGAATCTACCGCATGGCCGATGGTAACAGGTAAGGCAGAAGACGACGGGCTTGGATTCTCTCTGAAGTGGAATATGGGCTGGATGAACGACTTCCTGGAATACATGAAGCTAGATCCATATTTCCGTAAATTTAATCATAATAAGATGACATTTTCTATGACTTATGCATACAGTGAGAAATATGTTCTGGTTCTGTCTCATGATGAGGTAGTACATCTGAAGTGTTCTATGCTGGAGAAGATGCCAGGAGAGCTGGATGATAAATTCAAGAACCTGAAGGCCGGATATACTTTTATGTTCGGGCATCCGGGTAAGAAGCTTCTGTTTATGGGACAGGATTTCGGACAGCTGCGTGAGTGGAGTGAGGCCAGAGAGCTTGACTGGTATCTTCTTGGCGAGGAAAATCATCAGAAGTTGCAGCAGTATGTCAGTGATCTTCTGCATATCTACCGCAAATATCCGGCACTTTACGGTGCAGATAATGATCCATCTGCATTTGAGTGGATCAATGCCAACGATGGCGACAGAAGTATCTTCAGCTTTGTGAGAAAATCTCCTACAAGACGTAATAATATCCTGATAGTATGCAACTTTACACCGGTAGCACGTCCGGATTACCGTGTAGGCGTTCCGAAGAAAAAACAGTACAAGCTGATCATGGATGAGCAGGGGCTTCTTCCGAAGGGCAAGGTATTTAAAGCCGAAAAGAAAAATTGTGACAACCGGGAGTTTTCTTTTGCATATCCGTTGGAAGCTTATGGAGTTGGTATATTTACATACTGATATTCTGTATAGCGAAATCTTTGAAAGAAAATATAAGAGATAAAATAAAAATACCGGAGATCTGTGTACCTTTGAAGTGTTGGTTTCAGAGGTGCCGGATCTCCGGTATTTTATGGATCTGGGTATAAACTGGTTACGAAAAGTTATCGCTATTCTTCGCTATCATCGTAGGAACCATCATCGTAGGAACCATCATCGTAGGAACCGTCGTCGTAGGAACCATCATCGTAGGAACCGTCATCGTAGGAACCGTCGTCAGAGTAACTGTCGTCGTAGGAACCGTCATCCGAGGAGTCGTCTGTGCTGCCTGAGTTATTATCAGCAGAGTTAAAGTCTTCGGAAGTGATGTCAATGCCTTTATCTGCGTAATATTTTTCTGCTGTGATGGAGTCGGTATCTTCTACGACATTTCCGGATGCATCGATCATGTTCAGGTCTGTGTCAATAGTCACATCCAGGAGGTTGGTCCCTGTGGATGGAGTGACATTCATGGACATGATCTCGTTGAACTTTTTTTTCAGGTTGTCAAGAGTGAATACACCGGAACCAATGTATGACTGTACACCGTTCTGAGATGCAAGTTCTTCTGTGTAATCGGAAAGCATATATGGTCCGAATTCACCGGCATCGCTGTTGTAATGCATGACCAGAGGTTCCACTGTAGGGGTCAGGATCTCAATTGAGGTCTTGCCGTCCTGTACGGTTTTCTGAATGGTGAATTTTGCCATTCCGCCGAGAAGTTCTTCCAGCTTCTGCTGGGTGGATACGAAATTTCCCAGAGAGTAGAAGACTACAGTTTCATTGCCTTTGTCATCAGTAAGGCGGCCATATGGCTGGAGTACATGTGGATGTCCGCCGATGATGACATTTACGCCCTGCTCCATAAGGTAGGCTGCCCACTGTTTTTCGTATTCGTTTGGCATGGTTTCGTCTTCGGTACCCCAGTGTGCTACAAAGATGATGCAGTCGGCCTGCTGTTTTGCTTTCTGGATCATGGCTGTGATCTTGTCTTTGCGGATCATGTCGATCATGTAGTCTTTTCCTTCAATGCCGCCTACGTTTGTGCCGTAGGTGTAATCCAGAAATGCGATCTTGATACCGTTTACTTCACGGATCTTGACGGTGTCGGCATCTTCCTGGGAGTCATGGATCCCCAGAAGTGTGACATCCGGATATTTGGTTTTCCAGAAGTTCAGTGTGTCTGTGAGGAAGCCTTCTCCGAAGTCATCGATGTGGTTGTTGGCGGATTCTACTACATTGAATCCTGCTTTTATAATGGCGTCTCCTACTTCTGTGGGTGTTGCAAAGGATGGGTAGGAGCTTACGCTGTCATGGTCGGTTGTGAAGACGGTTTCCTGATCAATCATTTTGATGTCTGCGTCCTTGATGGCGTCCTGGATGTGGGTGTAGATCTTGTCGTAGTTCCAGTTGCCGTCAGAGGATGCGCCTGCGTCGATGAGACTCTGGTGATAGAGGTTGTCGCCTACTGCGATGACGGAGGCAGTGGTAGTTTCGGCAGTGGTGTTGGCTGCTTCCTGATCGGCCTTGGCTTTGACTGCCGCGGCTTTTTTCTGGGCGTCTATAGCTGGTTTGCGGATGAGGCGGTAGTCCAGCTGATTGAAGAAGAGGACCAGGATCGCAAGGACGATGACGGATGCCATAAGACTTACGCGGGCATTGCTGCGTTCGCGGAAGTTCAGAGGGATGTTGTCCTTGGGGTTGCGCCGGGTTTCTCTGAGGGGATCCGGGGTGGAGCTTTTTTTGAAGACTCCTTTGAGGGAGTCGGGGATTTTGATGTTGGGTGGAAATTTCATTTATGTTTTACCTTGTCTTTCTTTGGATTTTGAATGCGATTGATTGGTGATTGTTCGCTTTGTTATTTTTGATTTTTGTTGTGTGGTTGTATTATAGCAGATTTTTATTTTGGTGGGAAGAGGGTGGTGGGGGTGAACGTACGCCCGAGTCGGGGATGCTGTCTGGTCTGCGGCTTCGTCGGGGGCTGGCTTCTAGGCTGCCGGGAATCTGCTAAAAGCGTTTTCCAAAAGTCCGAACTCGCTTCGCTCAAACAGCGAACTTTTGAAAAACAACGCAGATTTCCGCCAGCCAAGAATCAGCTCCCCTCCTGCAGAGGCAGACCAGACAGCATCCCCGGCTCGGGCTGTGAGGTTCAAGGCGGTAGGGCTAGGGTGGCTGGGCGGGAGTTGGATGAGCCGTCAGCGCTGCGCTGGACGGCGTGGAGGAAAGGCTGAGTTTCCTTGTGGTTTGATGGGAAGGGGGTGGGACGAGGCGCTTCGCTGTCGACTGGGAGTGTGTCGAGGCGCTTCGTTGTCGGCTGGGAGTGTGTCGAGGTGCTTCGCTGTCGGCTGGGAGTGTGTCGAGGTGCTTCGTTGTCGGCTGGGAGTGTGTCGAATTGTGGTGGAATTTTTGGATGGGTTTTGCGTGATTTTTTCTCTGGTGTATGGTATGGTTGGTATATCTTATAAGATCTTTTGTCTGTATGGACATTCTTGGAGCTTCGGGTTCTGAAGCGTTTTCCATTTTTTTGTTACTGTGAAGGTTCTGAAAATCCGTTTTATGGGGTTTTTATGTTTTCTTTGTATGGTATAATTTATATATCAGTAGGAGTGTTAATGAATAACAATACTATATTTGACGATGTTTTCCGGACAATGGTGGAGAAGATGACTTACCTGCTCGTTCCGCTTATCAACGAGGTGTTTCATACCTCATATCCGAAGGATGTGAAGATCGTGCATCTTCGGAATGAGCATCAGCTGGAGGACGGGGAACTGATCACGGATGCCCAGCTTTTGATCGGGGATAAGGTGTATCATATTGAGTGTCAGAGTACGGATGATACTACGATGGCGATCCGAATGTTTGAGTATGATTTTGCGATTGCTTTGGAGAGTAGGACGGAAGTTTTATGTGGAGTTTCCGAGATCATGTGTAATTTATTTAAGATCTACGAAGAATACGCCGGATGTTGAGGAAGTGGAGCTGCTGCTTCCGGATGGGCAGGTGTGTGTATATCGTGTTCCGACGGTGAAGGTGGAGCGTTATACAAAGGATAGCATTTTTGAGAAGAATTTACTGATGTTACTTCCGTTTTATGTAATGAGATACGAGGAGTCGGCGCATATAATAGGTGAGGATTCTGAGAAACTACGAAGATTATTGAATAACTGTGCGTCGCATTCTCGTTACTTCAGTAGTGATGAGTTAGACGCACTATTTTTGAAAATGAACAGAACAAATGTTTGTAAACTCTTCTTGCGTATGGTATAATAAAAACATGGAGAAAAATATATTTAATATCAATAATAATGGACTTTCATATGGTAGAGGATATGTGTATTCCCTGCAGTACCATCTGGTATGGTGTACAAAATATCGGAAAAAAGTTTTAAAAGATGGTATTGATGCAGAATGCAAAGAAATGCTCTGTGACCTTGCAGAAGAATATAAATTTCAGATTCTGGCAATGGAGGTTATGCCGGATCATATCCATCTGCTTGTAGATTGCAGACCACAGTTTTATATCTCTGATATGATCAAGATCATGAAGGGGAACATTGCCCGGCAGATGTTTCTTGCGCATCCAGAACTGAAGAAGGAGCTTTGGGGAGGGCATCTGTGGAATCCATCTTATTGTGCAGTGACGGTAAGTGACAGGAGCAGGGAACAGGTATGTTCTTACATCGAAGGGCAAAAAGAAAAACAGTAATCTGAATGAACACGTTTTTATATTTGTAAGAAAGAGGAGAAAAGATGAGGACAGTATCCAGTTATGGCGTAGGATTGCGAAAACAGAATATTCCGATCCGCCAGACACTGGATATTTATCGCACTGCGGTCAGCTGCCTGATGGAGATCTATGCTCAGATATGGGATGAACTGGCAGTGATCACGGAACCTAAAAAACGTTTCAATACGGCAGAACATCTGGTGCATACCACTAAAAAGAACCAGGCAAAGTTTGCTTTTGACCTTCGTTTTCCAAAGATGCCTTCTTATCTCAGAAGAGCAGCTATCCAGCATGCCCTGGGAAGCATATCATCATATAAGACAAGGCTGGAACTGTGAGAAAAAACGGATCAGAAAGGCGGCAGGCCGAAGCTGGGGTGTGGTGATCATGCCATGCCGGTATTTTATCGTGATGTGATGTACCGTGAGGATACAGAAGAAAAAGATAGAGCGTACTTGAAACTTTTTGACGGTCATAACTGGAAATGGTTCCGGGTCAGCCTCAGCCATACAGATATGGAATATCTCAGAAA
>OGDF01002594.1_pt1 | contig 24088 bp, 24 predicted proteins | sample 1570141 | NCBI WGS metagenome assembly OGDF01 (sample SAMEA4370581, study PRJEB24528) | human gut metagenome | reverse complement strand
GGGTGGTGTTTCCTGTTTTCTGCGGTGCCTCGTCAGGCCTCACGCTTGCGGCGGCACATCGTCTCGAGGAGAGATGCGCCGCCGCCATTGCCGTTATTATTCTTTCTGTGTTTCCGACTCCTGCTGTTCCGTCCGCATGAGCGCAACGCAGAGCTGCAGCTGCCGCACCTTGTGGATGCCGGTCTTTTCATAGACCCTCTTGCGGTATGTATCTACGGTGCTTGAGGCGCAGCCGATCTGCTCCGCACATTGGCGGGTACTCAGGCCGCTGACAAGAGCCTCGCATATTTCGAGCTCCTTTGTGCTCAGCTTGGCATAGCCCTTTAAGAATTTTTCATAGTCAGCCGGATCAAGCTCCTTCTTTCCGAGGTGAGCCAGACGACGGATCTCCGCAAGGGAATCGTCCAGCTGCCCCTGCATACCCTCTACCTGCTCTTCAAGCCCCAGCTTTTCGCCTAAAAGCTGCTCGGCTCTGTCCTGGGCGTCCTGCCGTTCCGCCTTCAGAACGGTCACAGCCTCCTCATGGGATCGCATCTTCTCGGAGATGGGCAGCAGCTCCTCAAAGATGGGCTTTCCCTCCTCACCGCCCGCCACGGTGACATGATTAATGTCCTCCTGCTGGAGTCGGCGCAGGCCGTCATAGAGGACGCTGATCCTGCCGTAGTAGCCCTCAAAGCGCGGCTCGGATACGGGGGTGTAGCTTTCACGCATGGTTTTCAGGGCGGCATAAAGCTGCCGGTAACCCAGGGACATCGCCAGTGCGATGCCAATCTGCACAGAGGCAGGAAGGTTATACCAGCTGGCGCTGGAGCCCTCCTTGTAGGTGCCGCTGTCATCGGAATGAACACCCGGCTCGATACAGTAGGCCACCGCGCCATCCGCATATTTCATGTGGTAGAGCGCGCTGCCGCTGCCGAGGCCGCTGGCAGCCGAGATGGTCAGATTTGTAATGGACGGCGTTGTGCTTTGGCTATAATCATACTGACGAAATGTGATCTCGTCAGAATAGACGTAGACCCTATACTTGACCGTCACGCTGGCAGCATAGGCGGTCACCGCCAACGCCGCGAGCATGGCCAATGTCAATACAAGGCCCAGCAACATTTTTTGTGTTTCATGGCTCCTCCTGTTCGGATATATCCAAATCAATGTTGCTCCCATCCCCGCGAAGGAACCCGCCGCTGTAGCTGCCGCCGCCCGCAGCACCGGCGACCATTGCTAAAACTCCGGCCATTGCCATGTTGTATTACATTGTCTGCTCCTGCGAGGCTCGTTCCTGTGCGTCCTCCTGCTGACGGACGCGCTCGTCCAGATCCGGCACACATATCTTAATCTGTTGCTGGACGCTGTGGATCAGCTCCACCTGCTTAGCGAAGCTGACGGCTTGTGTTTCGGGTGTCTATGTGAGCGATCCTCCTGTTGTAAAAAAATAAGGCCGGAGAGGTCTTCTCCGGCCTGCCGTTTCAGACGCTGCAGCCAGCGCCCTTTTAGGAATTGAAAAGGGCACCGCTTTTTTCGGCCCGTCAAAGCCGACAAAACGACACCCAAATATTTGTGATCCTCCAGTTCAAATCCGGTCAGTTGCTCCGAAACCTCCATAAAAATCTATGGTTCAAAAGAAGAAATCCGGGCTCGAAAAAGCCCGGAAACGGTTGATGCGCCTGGCTTTGCGCCAGACGCATCTATACCGGTAATTCTTTTTGGAGGTGACACCCGGATTTGAATCGCCGTGGGGCGGTCTTGCGTCGTGTTGACCGATGCCGGGAAGTGTTGGAAATACAGGGCTTGCAGGAAATCATGCTGTTAAATGCTGCCGGACTGTATCATCGGATGTTGAAGTTATAAGGCTAAAAATAAGGCTAAATTTTATGGCCGTGCGGAATGTACCTGTGCCTTTAGCTCAGAAAACGCGGTGGACGGATGACTCACCCTTACCGAAAAGCCGTGGATGCTTTTGCGTTATACCCATTCATACCGAGGAAGAACCTCCAATCCCTTGTGCTACAAGGAATTGGAGGTTCTTCTTGTGATAGTGCGTTTTAGTATATGCCGGGATATTTTGCACAGATGTCGGAAAGCCGAGCAAAACACTTGCTGACAGAGACGGTTTTCTTCAAATTGAATGATTTTTCAACGTATGCTAAAATATCTGTAACCTTTCTGCGTTTTTTGCGAGTAGATAGATGATGGATATTTCCCTTAAAGGAAAGGAGCAAGGTATGAACGATGATAAAATAGTCGATCTATATTGGATAAGGTCGGAAGACGCCATTACCGAGACATCAATCAAATATGGGAAATATTGTTACGGCATTGCCTACAACATTCTCGCGGATGCAGAGGATGCAGAGGAGAGTGTCAACGATACATACTTTGACGCATGGAATACTATGCCTCCGCACCGCCCGTCCGCGTTATCTGCGTTTTTGGGAAAACTGACCCGCCGCATCTCTATCGACCGGTGGAGAAAGCGTAGCGCAGCAAAGCGAGGCGGTGAGCTCGCCGCTGCTTTGGATGAGCTAAACGAATGCGTTCCCTCCCATGAAAACGTTGAACAGGATGTCCTTGCCGCTGATCTGGAAAAGAGGATCAACACATTTGTCAACGATCTACCCACCGCAGAGCGGCGTGTGTTTCTCTGCCGGTACTGGTATCTGGATTCTATTTCCGCGATATGCGAGCAGTTTGGCTATTCTCAAAGTAAAGTAAAGGTCATGCTTCATCGGACTCGTAAGGCGCTGCATACTTATCTGGTAAGTGAGGAGTATGTGTTATGAACAGCAATCAACTGATAGATGCCATCGGCGCGGTGAATGATGCCGCTGTATTGGACGCAAAAGCTTTTCACTATAGGGGAGATGCTGCTGCTGCGAGACCGCGATTCAGAAAAATGACAGTTGGTGTTGCCGCTGTGCTGGCCGTCCTTCTGTGCATTGTCGCCGTCGCCTTTGCCGTGGATCAGGAGTTCCGTGCAGCAGTCCTGTCCTTCTTTCATATCTCCGCAGAGGATCATGTGGAACGCGTTCCGGTAGAGGATCAACCCCTCGCAGGCGATGACGCGGCTGGGAAAAATATCACCGTCACAAGAGTGCGTGTTCCCAACAACGGCCACGCCGCAAATGGGTTATTTGCGATCTGCTCCGATGAGATCGAGTACAAACAAGGGAGTCACTACGATTTGTATAAGCAGGAGGGCGGTGAGCTGGTCAAACTCGAGCTGCAAAGCACCCGCAGAGACTTTTCGTACAACGGAACGGCTTACGGTGTATATCTGGAGTGGGCGGAGGATAAAAAGGGGCGCTGTGCTCTCGGCTATGTGGAGCTTCCCGACAGCGTGACGGGTCAATATGCGGTGCTGCAATTTGTACCCGGCACGGGCGAAAAGCTACTCCTGCTTCTGGATGGTAAATATCCCGTTATCATCGACCTGCATGAGGATGGCGTGCAGGAGCTGATTCCCGCCGCAGTAATGGATGAACTGCCGTTCCTCAAAGCTGTTCATATAACGCGTGATGGTAAATACCTCCTTTTGAATGCAGGAAGGTATTACTGTGCAGCGATCGGTACGGAACCGCTCACCTGCCTTGATGAACTGTGCGGTGCGGCACTGACTGGGTGCAGCTACATCGGTGAAGGCATCTTTTCCTGCCATTCGCTGACCGGCGGCGCGGTGGATGAGGCAGACCTTGCGGCGTATGTACGTGGAGAGACACCTGCATCGCCGATAGACTTCGGCATGATTACAACGTGGAACGTTGACATCCAGCGGCAGGCGGCCGGCGTCGTTGGCAGCACGGCGGCCACGGCGTTCACAAACCCTGATGCCCTCTGGCATGGCACCGAACGAACGGAGCCATTTTCACCCGGACTGGTATATGTGCCGCACGATGAAGGTGCATATATGCTGGAGGTGGACGGAGAACGCCATATCTATGTCGTTGATCTGCGAAGCGGAGAGCGGAATATGATAGAGGGAGCTTTGTGGCCCGATGTAGATTGGCCATATGCGGAACTTGTGGGCAGCCCGGAGGGCGATAAGCTTGCACTTATCCAGCGGGACGCTACCAATGGCAGCCTGTGCCACCTGTCCGTCATAGATTTCAAAAAGATGCGGCTCTTCGCAATAGAACGCGATACGAAAGAAGTCGGAAATGAGCATTATGCGGACTGGTTTGATAACGACACCATCATGGTGGACAACAATGTAACCGATGAGACGGGGCACAACATCGGCGACAGCTGGTATTATCTATACAGGATCTATTAGTGGATAGAAAGGAGGGTGTAGAGAAGTTCCCTAATAGATCAACCAAGTTTTTTGCAGTGAAGACACAGCGAGAGGTACTATTTCTGACGCTTAAAAATAATAGAGCGATCGCTCTTGGAGAGAAAGGAAATCTGCAGGGGGCGGTAGTCAATTATGACTATTGATTTGGGTGTTATGAACCGGGAGATTTAGTTGCCCTGAGAGTTTGGCACTGAAAGGGAAATAGCACGGAGTTTGATTTCAAAAGAATAAAAGCACAGGCGCGGGTCAACCGCGCCTGTGCTTTTATAATAACAGATTTGCTGTATATTCATTGTGAGCAATACTGTTTTAGTGGTTTAATGGTATCCGGGGCAACGGGAAATGATGTTATCAACACTTGCGTACATATATGCATACAAGTGTTGACAGCTACAACATATTGTGGCATATAAGAATTATCCAGTTCTTTGTGCTCCATTTGCAGGTCTGTGATCTGCATCGCACACGTTGTTAAGTTTGTACTTGAGGAGCACCATGCTCCTGTTTAAGATTCGGGCATTGCTCCCGTGTATTTCAACGACTATGCTGCGGGAAATTTTTCTCGCGGCATTTTCCACCTGTACGCCGCTTTGTCGCCGTGCTATGATGTGCCTGTACTTAAGGCATCAAGCATTTAGGTCGGAGCAGAGCAGGCACGGGTGGAAGGCTATCAACAGCTTTTCGCTCTGATTAAGAACCCGAAGTATGTCAAAATGTGCCTCCCGGGAAAACAGGGCGGCCATCAGAATTGAACAATACTGCAAACGCAGGAAGGATCGTATGAAGCCGAAACGGCAGGAAGATTCTTCCTGCGTTTTTGCTTATTATTTTGTCGCGGCACTTGCCACCGCCGCGATACCGCAGGAAAAGAAAACGCGCCGAAGTTGCTTCGGCGCAGATCAGAAAAAGAAGTTTTGAAAAAAGCCGTTGAGATGGCACGGCACGACAGCCATCAAGGGAGAGGCAAGCTCCCGCCCTGTATGCCGCAGTCAGAGTGCGGCGCCGGCCATACGGGGTATCGTGCATCCCTCGATCCGTCGCCGGGCGGATCACAGGACACCGGCGGAGCCTTCCGCAGCCGAGTTCAGCGGCCTGGTGTCCGCGGTTGCTCACACGAGCAGAGGTCAAAGACCTCCTTACCGCAGCGTACTGACCTGGCACAAGTAAAGAGAGACAGACATACGGGCAAGCCGCGAAAAGCACGCAGCACCAAGGCTTTCCGCCTGCGGCAGTCTATCAGTTTTGCGGAGATACGCCGGAAACTGCTCTCCTTGCCAACAGGTGAAGTGCGCCCATCTGAACACAACTACGATTACAAGGAGATTCCTTTATATGACCACAAAAGGCATTTACCACACCCTCGTTACCCAGGTGGACAAGCTGGCGCGGCACAACCGACAGGGCAGCTTCCGCACGAAGGATCGCTACTATGAGGCGGTCAAACGGTTCTGCGCCTACCTCGCCGCCCACTACCACCTGCAAAAGCTGGAGAACATCAGCGGCAAGCATCTGGCCCGCTACGCCGGTCTGCGCATCCACGAGTGTTTCCGTATGGACACCGCTGCGGCGGAGCGTGCCCTGCGTGAAAATGCCCTCACCGTAAAAGGCAAGGGCGGCAAAATCCGTATCGTTCCCATCGAGGACGACCGCATCACGATGATGCTGCAACGGCTGCTGGAGAAAGCGGAACGTGGCCACAAGCTGCTGGTGCCGGACGGCGTTCCCACTGACCGGGCCATCAACGGCATGCAGCAGTTCATCATCCGCCACCGTGATGCTATCTGCGACCCCACCGCACCGGACAGGCGCATTACCTTCCACGGACTGCGGCACACCTACGCCGCCGAAAAGTACACCTCTCTCGTCAACGGCGGCATGACGCCCTTGGAAGCCCATTTCACCGTATCCCGGCTGTTGGGACATGAGCGTCCGGACGTGACGGACATCTATCTGGCGTCCGTGAAGGGAGGTACTGCCCGTGGAGAATAAGTACCGCGACCTGCATGACCTCCCCATGACATTGCGGGTAGAAGACTTGATGCCTATCCTTGGCATCGGCCGCAACACCGCCTACGAACTGATCCGCAGCGGCCAGATACGAAGCATCCGTATCGGCAGGCAGATCCGTATTCCACGGGAGGCTCTGCTGGAGTTCCTGCGGAAGTAAACCTCTTCGCCACAGAAATAAAACTTGCACAACAGCCGCGTGGGATATATCATGGAGGTGGTACATTCCGCGCGGCGGAAAGGAGCGTATATGCCGCGTACAAAAACAGGAAAAGGTGCTGGAGGCGCCGGTTCCATCCGGAAGATCACAACAACAAAGAACGGAAAAACCTACACCTACTGGCAGGGGCGCTACACAGAGGGCTTCGACCCCGGTACAGGCAAGTAGATCCAGCGCAGTATCACCGGAAAGACGCAGAAAGAAGTGGCACAGAAGCTGCGGCAGGTAACGCTGGATATCGACAATGGTGTGTATCATACGCCGTGCAAGCTGACATTGGCCCAATGGCTGGAGATATGGTCAAAGACCTACTTGGGCGGCGTGAAGCCCAGAACGGCACACATCTATAAATCCGATATCAGGCTGCACATTCTGCCAGCGTTGGGTGCGGTGCGGTTGGAGGCATTGAACGCACCGATGATACAGGCATTTTACAACGCGATGGGAGAGCCGTCCGAGCAGAATCCGGAAGGTCTTTCCGCGAAAACGGTGAAGAATGTCCATGGCGTTCTCCACAAGGCACTTCAACAAGCGGTACTGATCGGCTATCTGCGATACAACCCTGCCGATGCCTGCATCCTGCCGCGGATAGAGCGCAAGAAGATCAAACCCTTTGATGACGCGCAGATCACCGCATTTCTGACCGCTATACAGGGAAACCGATTTGAAACGCTGTTCATCCTGACACTGTTCACCGGTATGCGGGAGGGCGAGGTATTGGGCCTGACGTGGGACTGCATCAACTTTCATACATGTATCATCTCTGTGGAAAAGCAAATGCAGCTGCATCAGGACAAGGGGAGCAAGGGCTATGAGCTTGTTTCTCCAAAGAATGGCCGAAGCCGTACCATCGCCGTGGCACAGACTGTCCTTGCCCGGTTGCAGCAGCAGCGCCGATGGCAAATGCAGCAGAAGCTTCTGTTGGGCAGTGACTGGCAAAATCCGGAGGGTCTGGTCTTTACCAACGAGTTCGGGACGCACCTGACAAAGCCGACCGTCTATCGTGAGTACAAGCGCATTGTTGCGGCCATCGGTTGTCCCAATGCCCGTTTCCACGACCTGCGTCACTCCTACGCAGTCGCCGCGATCCGCGCCGGGGACGACATCAAGACCGTGCAGGGCAATCTGGGCCACGCCACAGCGGCCTTTACGTTGGACGTATATGGCCATGTGACTGACCAGATGAAGCGTGAAAGTGCCGACCGCATGGAGCGTTTTATTCGCACAGTTTCCGCCGGTTGACCCAATAAGGCTAAAAATAAGGCTAAAACCTGTTTTCAGGCATGAAAAAACTCCCGAAACACCTGTGTTTCGGGAGCTTTGTTTGGAGGTGACACCCGGATTTGAATTGCCCAAGGCACGTGTTACCACAGCATGATTGTTGCTGATTGTTTCAGTTTCTTCACAAATATCATTACTTTTCGTGCCTGTTTGTGTTATTGGTTCTGGGGCGATTTTTCCCGCTTAAGGGAAACAATAAGGGAAAATTTCTTGCATGTTTTAAAGCAAAAATGGTTCTTCTCCTCCTGCATTTTTTTGATTCTCTGCCAAGATTTCCTTATCATTTTTTGTAATTTTAAAATGCTTTTTTGCAGAATGAGTGCATCCCGCTCGGGGATGCACTCATTCTTACAGGAATACTCCTACTGTCTTCGCCACTAACTTAATGACATTGCCCTTCTTCCTCAGCTTTCTCTACGCGGTGACGCGGGCCGCCAACGCCGTGCCCCAGCTGCGCCGCCGTATCCTGGAGGACGGCACAGTGGTGGAGTTCGACTGGTGCCCACCCTCCTACACCGCCATGAAGCCCGACGGCGTGTACGTCTACTGCACGGTGGAGGGCGACCTGCCCTATGATGCTTTCATCGCCCTGGGTCAGTGCCGCCAGCGGGAGGTGCTGGAGCGGGGCACGCTCACCGAGGACGGTGATGCGCGCAGCTTTTTCTTCGTGTCCAGTCTGCCGTGGCTCCACTACTCCCAGCTGGAGCACCCCATGGTGAGCCCTGACGACAGCAACCCCCGCATCAGCTGGGGCAAGTACGTCACGGCAAATGGCCGCACGACCCTGCCGGTGTCGCTGTTCGTCAACCACGCGCTGGCCGACGGCCTGCATATCTCCCGGTTCTTCCGGAATCTGGAGACGGAGCTGGCGGCGTTGGTGGAAAACTGGTGCGAGGACAACACACCAAAGGCTCCCCTTGTTGCAAGGGGAGCTGTCGGCGAAGCCGACTGAGGGGATAATACGATAATTGACAATCCCTCCGTCAACGCTTCGCGTTGACACCTCCCTTTACACAAGGGAGGCTTTGACAGCGGCAGAAGAAACAAAATCAAAAAATTTATCATAAAAGGAGCGAAATACTATGAGCCATCCCTATCACAGTCTGAATGAGCTGCGGGAAATGTTCCTGAAGTTCTTCGAGACGAAAGGCCATCTGCGCCTGCCCAGCTTTTCGCTGGTGCCCCAGAACGACAAATCCATCCTGCTGATCAACGCCGGCATGACCCCCATGAAGCCCTGGTTCAAGGGCGAGGAGGAGCCCCCCTGCCACCGCGTCTGCACCTGCCAGAAGTGCATCCGCACCGGCGACATCGACAACGTGGGCCACACCGCCCGCCACGGCACCTATTTCGAGATGCTGGGCAACTTCTCCTTCGGTGACTACTTCAAGCACGAAGCCATCGCCTGGTCTTGGGAGTTCCTGACCAGCCCCGAGTGGGTGGGTCTGGAGCCTGACCGTCTGTATCCCTCCGTCTATCTGGACGACGACGAGGCGTGGAACATCTGGCACGACGAGATCGGCATCCCCGCCGAGAAGATCTTCCGCTTCGGCAAGGAGGACAACTTCTGGGAGCACGGCTCCGGCCCCTGCGGCCCCTGCTCTGAGATCTACTATGACCGCGGCCCCGAGTACGGCTGCGGCAAGCCCGGCTGCACCGTGGGCTGCGACTGCGACCGCTATATCGAGATATGGAACAACGTGTTCTCCCAGTTCGACAACGACGGCCACAACAACTACACCGAGCTGAAGCAGAAGAACATCGACACCGGTATGGGTCTGGAGCGTCTGGCCTGCGTGTGCCAGAACGTGGACAGCCTGTTTGATGTGGATACCGTCATGAACATCACCAACAAGGTCAGCGAGCTGACCGGCGCCCACTATGGCGAGAGCCACAAGCGCGACGTGTCCCTGCGTGTCATCACCGATCACATCCGCTCCGCCACCTTCATGATCTGCGACGGCATCCTGCCCAGCAACGAGGGCCGCGGCTACGTGCTGCGCCGTCTGCTGCGCCGCGCCGCCCGCCACGGTAAGTTGCTGGGCATCAACGAACCGTTCCTGTATCAGGTGGTGGACACCGTCATCCACGAGAACGAGTGCCAGTACCCCGACCTGCGGGAGAAGCAGACCTATATCACTAAGGTCATCCGCACCGAGGAGGAGAACTTCGCCCGCACCATCGACGGCGGCATGAAGATCTACGGCGACATGCTGTCTGCCCACAAGGCCAAGGGCGAGACCGTGTTCTCCGGTGAGGACGCCTTCAAGCTGTACGACACCTTCGGCTTCCCCATCGACCTGACCGCCGAAATGGCCGCCGAGGAGGGCATGACCATCGACGAGGAGGCCTTCAAGGCTCTGATGACCGAGCAGAAGGAGCGTGCCCGTGAGGCCCGCAAGGCGCTGGGCGATCTGGGCTGGGCCGGTGTGGAGTTCGGCAAGGACATGCCCGCCACCGAGTTCGTGGGCTATGACTACGACGCCATCGACGACGCCCACGTGCTGGCCATCGTGGCCGAGGGTGAGCTGGTGGACGAGATCGTCTCCGGTATGGAGGCCATCGTGGTGCTGGATCAGACGCCTTTCTACGCCGAGATGGGCGGTCAGACCGCCGACCATGGCCGCATTACCGACAGCGACAGCATTGAAAATCCCGACGGCAACTGCGCTCTCCTGTTCCGCGTCAATAACGTCCAGAAGAACAAGGGCGGCAAGTTCATGCACTACGGCAAGCTTCTGAAGGGCTCTTTGAAGGTGGGCGACACCGTGGCCGCCTCCATCGATACCGTCCGCCGCGCCGCCATCCGCCGCGCCCACAGCGCCACCCACCTGCTGGATGCCGCGCTGGTGAAGGTACTGGGCGACCACGTGCATCAGGCCGGTTCTCTGGTGGAGCCTGACCGTCTGCGCTTCGACTTTACCCACTTTGAGGGCATCACCCCCCAGCAGCTAAACGAGGTGGAGGATCTGGTGAACGGCGCCATTCTGGACGGCCTGACCATCACCACCGAGGAGCTGCCGCTGGACGAGGCCAAGGCCCGCGGCGCGGTAGCTACCTTCGGCGAGAAGTACGGTCAGACGGTTCGCGTGGTCACCATGGGCGATTTCTCCATGGAGCTGTGCGGCGGCACCCATCTGGACAACACCGCCAAGGTGGGCATGTTCCGCATCAAGTCCGAGAGCAGCGTGGCCTCCGGCGTCCGCCGTATCGAGGCCACTACCGGCCGCGTGTCCATTGACGAGACCCGTCATGGCCGCAACACGCTGCTGAAGGCGGCTCAGTTCTTCAAGACCGCGCCCAATACCATTCTGGAGCGCATGGAGCAGCAGGCCAACGAGATGAAGGAGCTGCGTCAGGCGCTGGAGAAGTTCAAGGCCGAGGCCTCTTTGGGCGAGGCCCGTCAGGTGATGGCCTCCGCCAAGACCGTGGGCGGCCTGCACGTCATCACCGGCACCCGCCAGAATCTGGACGCCAACGCTCTGCGGGCCATGGGCGACTTCATGCGGGACAAGGATCCCAGCGTGGTGGCGGTGCTGGCCAGCATCAACGGTGAGAAGGTCAGCTTCCTGGCGGTCTGCGGCAAGGAAGCTGTGTCCAAGGGCATCAAGGCCGGTGAGCTGGTGAAGTCCGTGTCCGCCGTGTGCGGCGGCAAGGGCGGCGGCAAGCCCGACAGCGCCATGGGCGGCGGCACCGATCTGCTGAAGGTGGACGACGCGCTGGCCACTGTGGACGACTTTGTGGCCGCCAAGCTGGGCTAACCATGTAAATAATGTGCCCGCCCTGCCGGGCGAGCACATACCCAAACCATACAACGAAAGGAGACGAATCCATGAAGAACGACTGCCTGTTCTGCGCCATCATCGATGGCGAGATCCCCAGCAACAAGGTCTATGAGGATGAGCTGTGCTACGCCTTCTACGACATCGAGCCCCAGGCTCCCACCCATTTTCTGGTGGTACCCAAGGCTCACATCTGCTGCGCCAACGACATTGACGAGAGCAACGAGGCCGTAGTGGCCCACTGCTTCACCGTCATCGGCAAGCTGTGCAAGGAGCTGGGCTGTGAAAGCTACCGCATCGTCAACAACTGCGGCGATCAGGCCGGCCAGACCGTGAAGCACCTGCACTTCCATGTGCTCAGCGGCCGCGACATGACGTGGCCTCCGGGCTAAACGGCTGCAGTGAATGCTGCAAGACGATAAAACAGGGCTTTCCAGAGGGAAAGCCCTGTTTTTCTATTACCCAATATGCTTCAGCGGTTCTTTCAGATCCCGCTGGATCTGCTTTTGATACCGCTCCTCCTCGCTGAACACGCAGCCGCAGTATTTCTGCATGTAAAAGCCCAGCTCACGGGCCTCCTGCTGTCCGGCGCGGAAGCCGGGGCGGAAATCCCGGTACAGGAACTTCACGCCGTAGCGGCGGGCCATCTCCTCGGCGATCTCCGCCATCCGCTCGTGCTGCTGGTAGGGACTGACGAACAGGGTGGAGGTGAAGCTGGAAAAGCTGTTCTCGGCGGCAAAGCGGGCCGTCTGCTCCAGCCGCACCGTATAGCAGTGGCCGCAGCGGTGGTCGATATCCCCGGCCACAGCGCTGCAGAAATCCCGCAGGCCGTAATCCTCCTGCACGATCAGCGCCATGCCGATGGTGGGCGCGTAGGCCATCAGGGTATCCCGACGGGCCTTGTACTCCTGATAGGGGTGGATATTGGGGTTGAACCAGTAGGACACCGGCTCGATGCCCTCGCTGCGCAGCTGGTGGATACAGGCCACCGAACAGGGTGCGCAGCAGGTGTGCATCAGCGTTTTTTCCATAGCTTCTCCTTCAGTGCCGTCAGGCTGACGGCCTTTTTCTCCTGATAGGGCCGCAGGGAGAGGAAACGGTCGCATACCTTGCGGAAGGGGGTGTGCTCCAACTCCTCAAAGAACCGCTGGCGATCCGGCGGCTGGACGGCGGCGGCCCGCAGAGCGGCGTTGTCCGCCACGGCCTCCTCCAGCGTGCGGGGCTCCCGCTTCAGCGGAAGCTGGTCGAAAATGTGGGCGCCCTTGACGGAGTTGATGAGCAGTAAGGACATACCGGCTTTCTGCTGCTGGGGCTGGAAATCCTTGGGGATCGTGTGGAACACGGTCATGGTCAGGTCGCCGGGGCGGTTGGTGTTGGCGTAGGCGCAGCGGTAGCAGACCGGCCGCAGGAACAGCCGGCGGAAAATGCCACGGCCCAGCTGGCACTTGCCAAGCGGCGCGTCAAAGGTGCCGCCGCCCTCGAACCACACGCGGAAGCGGCGCTCCTTCTCGCCCTTCAGCTTGTCGCAGAAATGCACGTCCACCGCCTGACGGCGCTTGATGTAGGCCATGGACTCCACGAACCGGGCCCACACGCCGGGAGAGCCCACGCCGCTGCACGCGAAATCGCAGGTCAGCAGGTTTTCCGGGTGCTCACCAAGAAAACGGTAGAGGCCGTCTACCTGACAGGGGGTGCCGCAGAACAGTACGAACCGCCGCTGCTCCAGATACATCTGCACCTGCTGGTACGTCTCGCCCAGTTCGCTCTGGATGGGCTTCGCGCCCCGCAGCAGCCGCAGATCCTCTTTGTTTTTTACGACGATATGGCGCACCTGCAGCTTTTCGTCCAGCGCTGCACCGAACACTACGCCGCCGCATTCTAGCGCGAACTCCGCCAACGCCGTGAACACGCCGCCTGCTGTGGAATGGGCGCGGACGGCTTCGTCCTCGTTCCATACGGCGAATACGGCGGGAGCGCTGCGTACTTCCCGCTGCTTCAGGGCGGGGCAGACGTGGGCACAGTGTCCGCAGCCAACGCAGCCGTCGGTGATCTGGGGGTAGAGAAAGCCCTCCTTGTCGCGCACCATATGGACGGCGCCCTTGGGACACCCGCTGGCACACGCGCCGCATCCGGTGCAATGGTCATGGGACGCCAGCTGCGGTTTTACGGTTTCTGCCATGGCACAGCCTCCTTGCCGATCATTATGGGATGTATTGTAACACAGTGGCGGAAAATTGGCAAGTAGGGAGGGGGAATGGCTGGAATTGCCGCCGGAAAGAAAATTTTCAAAACCTACTTGACACATAATACTATGTGATATATAGTATATGGCGAAAGGGGGTATTGCCATGCTTGACCCACAAATGAAGCGGGGATTGCTTGAGGCCTGCGTGCTGTCGGCGCTGGCCCGTGGGGATTCCTATGGCTATAAGATCGTGAAGGATCTGTCGGTCTGTGTGCAGGTGTCGGAATCCACCCTGTATCCCATCCTGCGGCGGTTGGAGAGCGCCGGCGCCCTGACGGTGTACAGCGTGGAGCATAACAGCCGCCTGCGGAAATTTTACCACTTGACAGAACAGGGACGGCGGCAGTTGGCTGCCGCCGTGGAGGATTGGAAGGAGCTGGAGTCTATGTACGAATTTATCAGAGGAGGGCTGCGGGAATGACCAAGGCTGATTTTTTACAACTGCTGGAGCGGGCGCTGGCGCAGCTTCCAGAGGAGGAGCGCCGGGCCAATCTGGAGTATTACAGCGAGCTGCTGGACGATATGCTGGAGGAGGGTATGACCGAGGCGGAGGCTACCGCCAAGCTGGGCAGCCCCTCCCAGATCGCCCAGAGCATTTTGCAGGAGGTGCCGCTGGGCAAGCTGGTCAGCACCCGCATGAAGCCGAAAAGCGGCTGGACGCCGCTGGCTATCGTGCTGGCGGTGGTGGGCAGCCCTGTGTGGGTGCCGCTGCTGCTGCTGGCGGCAGCGCTGGTGCTGTCGCTGTTCGTGTCCATCTGGGCGCTGGGCGTGGCGGCGGTGGCCGTTGTGGTAGGCCTTGCGGTGGCGGTGGTAGCCGCGCCCATCCTCGCTATCCGGGCCGCTGTTCTGACGCTGCCGCTGGGTCTGCTGCTGCTGGGCGGCGGACTGGTGCTGCTGGGTCTGTGTGTGCTGGGCGGACTGATGGCGGTGGAGCTGTGCAAGCTGCTGTGGCAGCTGACGGTGTGGCTGGCCCATAAGATCAAAGGCCTGTTCATCCGGAAGGAGGAGAACCTATGAAAAAATCGGTAAAGGTGACGCTGATCGTGGCGGCGGCGCTGGTGGGACTGGGACTGTGTCTGGCCGTGGCGGGTCTTGCCATGGGCGGACGGTTCAGCGACCTGCGGAACCTGCATCTTGACCCCGCCACAGGCCAATGGGAGCAGACGGAGGAGAAAAGGGATCAGACAGGCGACTATACGGGAAGCGACTACTATTTGCCTGCGGGGACGAGCATCACCGCATTGAATATCGACTGGATCTCCGGCGAGGCGGAGATACTGGTGACGAATGACGCTGATATCCTTGTGAGGGAGCAGCCGGAGCGTGGAATATCCGCCTCTTATGCCATGGTGGTGACGGAGCAGGACGGCGTGCTGAAGGTGCGCTACGCCGCAGATAAATTTCTGACGCTGCCGGATCTGCCTCCCAAGAAGCTGGTGGTGCGGCTTCCTCGTGCGGTGGCGGAAAATCTGACGGAGGTGCAGTTGAACAGCGTGTCCGCCGATTTCGACGTGGCGGCTCTGACGGTGAAGGAAGCCCTGATCTTTGACAGCGTTTCCGGCGATCTGGAGACCGACTTCATCACGGCGGACAGGGCGGAGGTGAACACCGTGTCCGGCAAGATCGACTTGGACGGCAGCTTCCGTCAGGTGACCGGCGGCAGCACCAGCGGCGAGGTCGATCTGGCGCTGCGGAAGTGCCCTGACAAGATCGAGCTGACTACCGTCAGCGGTGATGTGGATCTGGAGCTGCCCCAAAATGCCGGGTTTACGCTGGACTACAGTACGGTATCCGGTGATCTGGAGAGCGACTTCCCGCTGACCGCAGGTCGTACCTATGGCGACGGCAGCGGCAGTATCACGATAGATACCACCAGCGGCGACCTGAAGATCGAAAATCTGGATTAAAAAAATCCCCTGCGTCAGCAGGGGATTTTTTCATATGTACGATTACTTGGTGTTCTTGCACTCCACCTTGACCTTGTCGAAGGTGGCCACGGTGTCGGCGTCGGGAGCCTTGGTCAGCAGGGACACCACGACGATGAAGGCCAGCGCCACGATGAAGGCGGGCAGCAGCTCGTAGATGCCCCACACGCCGCCCATGGGCTTCAACAGATACTTCCAGATGAACACCATGGCGCCGCCAGAGATCATACCGGCCAGCACGCCCCACTTGGTGGTGCGCTTCCAGAACAGAGCGGTCAGCATGGCGGGCGCGAAGGTGGCACCGAAGCCGGCCCACGCGAAGGACACGATGGTGAACACGGAGCTGTTGGGGTCGCGGGCCAGGAACACGGCGATGATAGAGATGACGATGACCGTCACCCGGGCTACCCACATGGTGGCCTTGCTGGACATCTTTACGCCGAAGACCTCCTTCACCAGATCCTCGGAAACACTGGAGGAAGCGGCCAGCAGCTGGCTGTCCGCCGTGGACATGGTGGAGGCCAGAATGCCGGCGATGATAAGACCGGCGGCCAACGCGGCCAGCACGCCGTGGGTGCTCAGCAGGTCGGCAATCTTAACGATAACGGCCTCGGCGGCACTGGAGGAGCCGAAGGTCTCGATCTCGCCTACCTTTGACATGGCCAGACCTGTGATACCGATGGTGACGGCCACGGTCATGGAGATGACCACCCAGATGCTGCCGATGCGGCGGGAGATCTTGATCTTCTTGGCGTCACTGATGCCCATGAAGCGCAGCAGGATGTGGGGCATGCCGAAGTAGCCCAGGCCCCATGCCAACATGGACAGGGACTTGATAAAGCCGTAATTGGTGACCTCGCCGGTGGAAATATCGGTCATCTGCACCAGACTCAGATAGCCGGGGATGGAACGGGCGTTATCGGTGACAGCGCCCCAGCCGCCGGCCACTTCGATGCCAAAGCCCAGCACCACGATCAGGGCGATGGTCATGACGATGCTCTGGATCAGGTCGGTGGTGGACACAGCCAGGAAGCCGCCCATGATGGTATACAGAATGACCACCGCCGCGCCGATCAGCATGGAGATCATGTAATCGAAGCCGAACAGGCTGTTGAACAGCTTGCCGATGGCGGCGAAGCCGGAGGCGGTATAGGGGATGAAGAAGATCAGGATGATGAGGGCGGAAATGCCCAGCAGCACCTTCTTGTCGTCCTTGAAGCGCTTGGAGAAGAACTCCGGCACGGTGATGGCATTGATCTCGGCGGAGTAGATACGCAGCCGCTTGGCCACCAGCAGGAAGTTCAGGTAGGTGCCCAGCGCCAGACCGATGGCAGTCCACGCCGCGTCGGCGATACCGGTGAAGTACGCCACGCCGGGCAGACCCATCAGCAGCCAGGAGCTCATGTCGCTGGCCTCGGCGCTCATGGCCGTGACCACGGGGCCCAGCTGGCGGCCGCCCAGATAGAAGCTGTCCGTGCCGCCCTTGCTGGCGCGGGAGTAGGCCACGCCTACGAACACCATGGCGATGAGGTACACCGCAATGGCGATGATGATACAAATTTGTGCAGATGTCATGTTTGGAACCTCTCTTTCTGTCTAACGAGAGTTAATATAACATACTTTTTACTAGACGTAAATACAGAATAGAGTATAGAACTAATTCTATACTCTATTCTGCTAAAGATGTAATAAAAACTGATAAATACAAGTAAAGAGAGGTAGACGATTTATAAATCTGGCAAAAGACGAAAAATAAATTTTATTTTTCACCCCGATAATTTGCCAAAAACATAGGCATCAGCCGGTCGGCGTTGCGGGCCAGCGCGTAGCCGCCGTCCGCCAGACACCAGTCGTACATCAGCGCCCGCTCGAACATGGCGTAGTCGTTAATGATCTCGTTGGCGGTCATATCTGTTCGCAGCTCGCGGCGCTCCATGCCTTGCCGCACCACCTGGTGCAGCAGCTTGAAATACATGCGGTCGCGGTTCAGCAGGTGCTTCTCGCCCTTGGTGGTCAGCTGGGTGGAAAACAGCCGGGCCAGCAGCTCCACCGACACCGTGTTGTCGATCATGGTGAACAGCTCGTGATTCATATACAGCAGCTTGTCCGCGGCATGCATGTCCGGGGCCATCTCCTGCCGCAGCTCCTCGTACTTCTCGTCGAAGATCATGGACAGAGAGCCCAGCAGTGCGTCCTTACCCTCGAAGTAGTGGTAAAAGCTACCCTTGGAGGTCTCGGACTCGAAGATGATATCCTCTACGGTGGTGTTGTCATAGCCCTGCTCATAGAACAGCTTCCACGCTGCAGAGACGATGCGGCCCTTGGTATTGCGTCCGGATTTACGGGGCACGGTGGCCACCTCCTCTCTTTCTTCGGCGGGTCAGCCGCCGCAGCGGCCCGGTGACCAGGCCGCGCTCATAGCGGTTCATGCCGAACAGCCATACGGAAATGCCGTATACCGCCACAAAGGCAAGTCCCGGCGGGATCAGACCCCAATAGGTGGTGGGGTGGACGAACACTGCCAGCAGCACCGCCGCGGCGGCAGGCAGCAGCATGGAGGGCGTCAGGTGGAGAATATGCCGCCAGAAGGCGGGGATATTCAGGCCGATGCGGTGATAGTAGTACCAGTTCATCAGGATCACGTTGCCCACCAGCGTGGCAATGGCGGTGCCGATGGCGGCGCCCAGACCCTGCCACTTGATGCACAGCGGGATAGAGATCAGGATGTTGCCCACCAGCACCCCCAGATAGGTGAGGGAGCGGAACTTGTGCATATTCTTGGCCCGCTGGATCTCGATGCCCACGGTCTGAACGTTAGTCCAAAGACAGGCGAAAAACAGCAGCAGCGTCGTCCAATAGTCGATGCGGAACTGCTCGCCGCCGCCCCACAGCACCACGAAGGACTGTCCGATGGCCACGAAGCCCAGAAAGATGCACGACAGCAGAATGAATTGCAGCCGTCCCACACGGGTGAACAGCGCGTCCAGCTTCCGCATGGAGGCGCCCTCCGCCACCAGCCGGTGGACGCGGGGGGTCATGACGTTGGAGATGGCGTTGCCGAACAACAGGAAGTAGTTGTTCAGCTGGGCGGCGATGCTGTACACCGTTACGGCGGCGGAGCCGTGGAACCACGTCAGCAGCTGCCGGTCGATAGACCAGTTCACGTTATCCACCACGATGCCGATGAATACATACACCGTGAAGCCGAACATTTCCCGCAGCAGCCGGAAGTCATAGCCGTGGAAGGCAAAGGGCATCTGCAGCTTCCGCAGGCAGTAGCCGATATTCAGAATGCCGCTGAGGATGGTGAAGATCAGGGATACAATGGTCAGCGTCACGCTGCCGTAGCCGATGATCAGCAGCGGGATCATGATGAGGGGATTCAGCACCTGCTTGCCCATGGCCACGATCTTCTGGAACAGATACTGCTCGTTGATGGTCACATGGGATTCAAACACGCTGATGGGGAAGGTCAGCGCCGCGTTGACCGTCATGATCCGCAGCAGCTTCTCCGCCAGTGCGATCTCGTCGGGGGTCAGCTTTTTGCCGAAGATCACATCGCAGTAGGACAGGCCGAAGCCGATGACCAGCACCAGCGCCCCCAGAAACAGATAGGTGGTCAGGAACATGCCGTTGAGCTTGGCACAGCCCTTTTTGTCTCCGGCGGCACGGAAGCGGGAGTAATACCGCACATAGGCGCTGCCCAAGCCGAAGCTCAGCAGGTTCAGGTAGGAGATGATGGGCAGCACCGCCTGATAGACGCCGAATTCGCTTTCGCCCAGCCGCTGCAGCATAATGGGCGTATAGACAAGCGAGATGATGGTGCTAAGGCCCATAGACACATAGGACAGCATCGCTCCCGCCTTGATCTGATTGATCTTCATGCAGTTGCTCCTTTTACACGATTCAACACATTATTATACCCTATTTTTTGCATAGTGTAAAGGCTGAAATTCCCTAGGTGGGCACAAAAAATCCCGGCTGCTTCAAAAATGAAGCAGCCGGGATTTTTTGTATGCTTTTCGATGCGGTGCATCTGTTTCTGTGGATCGATGGTCGGAAACACCCGCTGAATCGGCCTTTTCAGATGGCCAGTACCAGCCGGGTATAGTCGCGGCTCGTCATACCGCCTGCTCGGCGACGGGCTCGGGCTGATAGAAGCGCACCAGCTTCGTCCGATCCAGCAGCACCATCACGGCGGGGATCAGCACCAACTGCAGCGCGATGCCGGGCAGAGCGTTCAGCAGCGCGCCGCCGATGAACAGCTGCCAGGTAAAGGCGCTGCCGCCCAGACCCATCAGCACGATCATCACCGCGCCCCACACAAGGCGGCCAGCGATCATGGCGGGGATCAGGCACTTATAGAGGGCCTTGACGCACTGCCACTTGCTGTGGGCGTAGAGATACCCGATGACCAGTCCATAAACGGCCAGCTCGAAGGCCATACCGATGGCGTTGGGGTACATGACGGGAAAGTTGAACAGCACCGACCGCAGCAGCGGCAGCACAAAGCCGACACCCAGACCCCACTGCCAGCCGCAGATCAGGCCGCACAGAAGTACGGGAATATGCATGGGCAGCAGCATCTTGCCAATGGCGGGGATCTGGCCGATAAAGAAGGGCAGCACAAGGCCGATGGCCAGGAACATGGCGGACAGCACCAGATTTTTCAGGGAAGTGTGCTTTTTCATAATTAGGAACTCCTCTCTTAACGTAAACGTTTGTTGTCAGAAGCGGAATTCGACGGATTGCATTTCCTGGGAGGTCAGGTCTGCGTATTTCAGCACCAGCTTGCGGGCGTTTTCGTAGGCGGCGTCGTCCATCCGGGCGGCGGGAGCGGAGATGGACAGGGCAAACAGCAGCTTATTGCCGCCCAGATAGATGGGAGCGGCCACACAGCGCAGACCGGCATTGAAAGCCTGATCATCCAGCGCGTAGCCGTCCTTGCGGGCTTTGCGCAGCATCGCCAGAAATTCCTCCTGCGGCATCCCGATCGTTTCGGCGCTGTTTTCATAGACCCATTTCTGGGCTGCCTCGCTCATGTGGCTGAGAAACACGCGGCCAACACCGGTGCAGTGGGCCGGGAAGGGGCGGTACAGGGGAAAGTTGGGTCGCAGGACGAAATGCGTTTCGGCGGTATAGATGTTGGTGATCTGGTCGCCGGAGCAGGTGGCCAGATTTACATTTTCCTCGGTGATGCGGCACAGCTCGTCCACGTACTTGACGGCGATCTGCTGATAGCGCTGATACTGGCTGCACTTGCGGGAGTAGTTCAGCATCTTGCTGCCCAGCGCGTACTTTTTGCTCTCCTGATTCTGCGACAGCAGTCCTTCAAATTCCAAACTCTGAATAATACGGTGTACGGAACTGACGGGCAAACCCACCTTTGCGGAGATATCGGAAATACCGATCTCCTGCTGGTCGTCATCGAAACAGTCCAGAATGTCGAACGCCTTCAATAGCGTGGACATGTACAAATTGTTGTTCATGACTTGTTTCCTCTCTTTCTCTTTTTCCTGTTGGTGCCATTATATCACAATAGTTTCCAAAATTCAATGCTAAAATTCGGAAAATGGAAAAGCAAAAACGGAAAGTTAAAAATGAAGCAATTCGGAATTGCACATACATATTTAATAACAAAACGAAAATACCCACATGTCAAATGGGGATAAACCGTCGAATTCACCGAAAAAACAGAGAAAACTGACGAGATGCACAAAAAATTTGAGGAATATTTGTAAAATTAATTTTCCGTATATCGGAAAAATACCATGCGATGTATTTTATAATCTGAAAAGATAGCCACACAAAACGGAAGGGAAAGCAAAACCTGTTTCCGAATTTTCCTGTTGAAGAAAGCAGAAAAAGGAGAATACAAAATGGATTTCACGCTGTCCAAAGAGCATGAGATACTCCGCAAGATGTACCGCGAATTCGCGCAGAACGAGGTAAAGCCTCTGGCGCAGGAGATCGACGAGGAAGAGCGCTTCCCCAGCGAGACCATCCCCAAGCTGGCAAAGCTGGGCCTGCTGGGCATCCCGTTCCCCAAGAAGTACGGCGGCGCCGGCGGCGACAACTTGGCTTACGCTATGGCTGTTGAAGAGATCGCCAAGACCTGTGGCACCACCTCTGTTATCATCTGTGCCCACACGTCCCTGTGCTGCTACCCCATCTACGCCTACGGCACCGAGGAGCAGAAGATGAAATATCTGCCTGATCTTCTCAGCGGCCGCAAGCTGGGCGCCTTCGCCCTGACGGAGCCCAACGCCGGCAGCGACGCCTCCGGCCAGCAGACCGTCGCCATGCTGGAGGGCGACCACTACGTTCTCAACGGTACCAAGTGCTTTATCACCAACGCCACCGAGGCCGACACCTTCGTGGTGTTCGCCATGACCGACCGCACCAAGGGCAACCACGGCATCTCCGCCTTCATCGTGGAGAAGGACTTCCCCGGCTTCTCCACCGGCAAGCACGAGAAGAAGATGGGTATCCGCGGTTCTTCCACCTGCGACCTGATCTTCGAGGACTGCATCGTGCCCAAGGAGAACCTGCTGGGCAAGGAAGGCAAGGGCTTCAAGATCGCTATGCAGACTCTGGACGGCGGCCGTATCGGTATCGCTTCTCAGGCTCTGGGCCTGGGCGAGGGCGCTGTCAACGAGGCTGTCAAGTACACCAAGGAGCGCGTCCAGTTCGGCCGCCGCCTGAGCCAGTTCCAGAACACCCAGTTCCAGCTGGCCGATATGCACACCCGCACCCAGGCTGCTCAGTACCTCGTTTACGCCGCTGCCTGCAAGAAGCAGAACCATGAGGATTACTCCATGGACGCTGCCATGGCCAAGCTCTTCGCCGCGGAGACCGCTTCCGACGTCACCCGCCGCGCGGTCCAGCTCTTCGGCGGTTACGGCTACACCCGTGAGTATCCCGTTGAGCGCATGATGCGTGACGCGAAGATCACCGAGATCTATGAGGGTACTTCCGAGGTCCAGCGTATGGTCGTCGCCAAGTATCTCGGCGTGAACTAAGAAAGAGGAGGTAACAAAACAATGAAGATCATCGTTTCCGTTAAGCAGGTCCCCGATACCTCCGGTAAGGTCGCCGTCAATCCCGATGGTACCCTGAACCGCGCTTCCATGCAGACCATCATCAACCCCGATGATATGAACGCCGTTGAGGCCGCTCTCAAGCTCAAGGACGAGCTGGGCTGCACGGTCACCGTCGTCACCATGGGTCCCCCGCCGGCAGAAGGCATGCTGCGCGAGCTGATGGCCATGGGCGCTGATGACGGCTATCTCGTTTCCGCCCGTGAGTTCGGCGGTTCCGATACTTACGCCACCTCCCAGATCCTTGCCGCCGCTCTCGACACCATCGGTCTCGATGACGACGACATCGTCTTCTGCGGCCGTCAGGCTATCGATGGTGATACCGCTCAGGTCGGTCCTCAGATCGCTGAGAAGCTGCACCTGCCCCAGATCACCTACGCCGCCGATGTGAAGAAGGAAGGCGACACCCTGACCGTCAAGCGCATGCTCGAGGACGGCTACATGACCATCAAGGCTCAGACTCCGTGCCTGATCACCTGCATCAAGGAGCTCAATACTCCGCGTTACATGAGCGTCTCCGGTGTGTTTGAGTGCTACTCCAAGCCCATGACCGTTCTGGACTACAACGCCCTGAAGGATCACCCCCTCATCGACGCTACCACCATCGGCCTCAAGGGCTCCCCGACCAACATCCTGACCTCCTTCACGCCTCCCCAGAAGGGCGCTGGCCAGATGCTCGAGGGCAACGACATGGCTACCTGCGAGAAGCTCGCCGGTATCCTGCTCGAAAAACACATCATTTAAGGAAAGGAGATCAATACGATGCGTAACGAAGTGAAACTTGCTAATCCCAACTATGACTCCTCCAAGATCGAAGAGTTCAAGAACGTATGGGTCTTCTGCGAACAGCGTCAGGGCCAGATGATGTCCACCTCCTATGAGCTGATCTCCGAAGGCCGCAAGCTGGCGGACGAGCTGGGCGTGAAGCTCTGCGGTCTGCTGGTCGGCGACAATGTCGGCGATCTCGCCGAGAGCATTGGCGGCTACGGCGCTGATGAGGTCATCGTCTGCGACCACCCCCTGCTGAAGAACTACACCACCGACGGCTATGCCAAGGTCATCTGCGACGTCATCTCCGAGATGAAGCCCGAGGCCTTCCTCATCGGCGCGACCAACATCGGCCGTGACCTCGGCCCCCGCTGCGCAGCCCGTCTGCACACCGGTCTGTGCGCCGACTGCACCCACCTGGACATCGACATGCCCAACTACAAGAACTTCCTGAAGGAAGCCTCCACCCTGC
>OGDF01002589.1_pt1 | contig 24124 bp, 18 predicted proteins | sample 1570141 | NCBI WGS metagenome assembly OGDF01 (sample SAMEA4370581, study PRJEB24528) | human gut metagenome | reverse complement strand
CCGACCGGCATTCCGCACGTCGGCATGGTCCGCACCGCACTGTTCAACTGGGCTGAGGCCCGCCACACCAAGGGCACGTTCGTGTTCCGTATCGAGGATACGGACGCCCAGCGCGACTCCGAGGAAAGCTACAACCAGATCATCGAGGCCCTGAATTGGCTGGGCATCGACTGGGATGAAGGCATCAACGTGGGTGGCCCGGACGGCCCGTACCGCCAGTCCGAGCGTGGCGACATCTATAAGGACGTCGCAGCCAAGCTGCTCGAAGCCGGCTACGCCTACGAATCCTTCTCCACTCCTGAGGAGATCGAGGCCCGCAACGTGGCCGCCGGCCGTCCGAAGGCTTTCGGCTATGACGGCTACGATCGCAACCTCACCGAAGAGCAGAAGGCCGCGTTCCGCGCGGAAGGCCGCAAGCCGGCCCTGCGTATCCGCATGCCCGACGAGGACGTCGCTTTCGACGACCTTATCCGCGGTCGCATCGAATTCAAGGCCGGTTCCGTGCCGGATTACGTGATCGTGCGTCCGAACGGCGACCCGCTGTACACGCTGACCAACCCGGTCGACGACGCCATGATGCGCATCAACGTGGTGCTGCGCGGCGAGGATCTGCTGAGCTCCACCCCGCGTCAGATCGTGCTGTACCGTTACCTGATCGAGCTGGGCGTGGCCAAGGAAATGCCGCTGTTCGGCCACATGCCGTACGTCATGGGCCAGGGCAACAAGAAGCTGTCCAAGCGCGATCCGGAATCCAACCTGTTCCTGCACCGTGACAACGGCTTCATCCGTGAGGGCCTGCTGAACTACCTGGCGCTGCTGGGCTGGTCCATCGCCCCCGACCGCGACGTGTTCTCCATGGACGAGATGATCGAGAAGTTCGACGTGCGTGACGTCAAGGCCAACCCGGCCCGCTTCGACATCGACAAGGCCATCTCCATCAACGCCGAGCACATCCGCATGCTCGAACCGCAGGACTTCCTGAACCGTTCCGTGCCTTACCTCAAGCGTGACGGCGTGGTGTCCGCCGATTCCTGGGACGCGCTGACCGACCGTGAGCGCGAGGTCCTCACCGCCGCTGCTCCGCTCGTGCAGCCGCGCGTGCGCCTGCTTGGCGAAGTGGCCGGCATGGTCGGCTCCCTGCTGTCCACCGAAGGCTACATCGAGCCGGACGCCGACGCCAAGAAGCAGCTGAAGGATTCCGCTCCGGCCGTGCTCGACGCTGCGATCGCGGCGCTGGACGCCGTTGCTGAGGGTGATTGGAAGACCGACTTCCTGCACGAGACGCTGAACAAGGCGCTGGTCGAAGACGGCGGCTACAAGCCGCGTCTGGCTTTCGGCCCGGTGCGCGTGGCCATGAGCGGCCGCCGTGTGTCCCCGCCGCTGTTCGAATCCATGGAAATCGTCGGCAAGGACGTTGCCATGGCTCGACTCAAGGGCCTGCGCGAGCACCTGTGAGCCGTTGAGCTGCTGACTGTTAGCTGAATGATGGAAACCCGCCGGAGTGATTCGGCGGGTTTTCGTTTATGCGGAAGGCTGGTGCGGAATGGCGGAAAATAGCGCGACACGCCGTAAGTTGCGCGACTGTGCTGTTTCGCGTATATTTATCACTCGTTGCGGTTCACAGCCTAGCTGGGAATCACAGCGATAACTCAAGCCCCCGTCGTCTAGCGGTCTAGGACTACGCCCTCTCACGGCGCCAACACCGGTTCAAATCCGGTCGGGGGTACGACGGACAACTTTTCGAAGTTGCCACGCCTGCCAAATTGGGATGTGGTGTAATTGGCAACACAGCTGATTCTGGTTCAGCCATTCTTGGTTCGAGTCCAGGCATCCCAGCCAATGAGCCCTCGCAGATGCGAGGGTTTTTTGTTTTTCGCACCTGTCTGTTCACGTCGCTTTGGGCGGTGGGTTGATGGATTTTGCCGGATGCGATGTGGCAGCGCAATCTGCTGACGCCCTGCGTGAATCGCACATGTAATCGCCCAATGTTGCATTACCCTAGAAGTATGACCGAATTGCAGCATGCCGCCAAAGCCACGCGCCCGCGCATCCAACCAGCGGAAGAGGGGGACTGTCGACCGCTTTCCGTATCCGCACGGCTCGGCCGCCTGCAATTCCACCAGTCCGGCAAATTCCGCGTATTGCAATTCGCCGACATCCAAGACGGGCCGAAAGTCAGCAAAGACACCATCAGCCTCATCGAGGCCTCGCTTGACGCCACACGCCCCGATCTTGTTATTTTCAACGGCAACCAGATCGCCGGATATGATTCCGCATACGCGCTGACCTTCCGCAAGCGTCGCTGGGACGCGCGTCCGGCATCCGCATCGTCCGAAGCGTCCGGGGAACGCTATGCGGCCGCATTGGAACACACCCGCGAATTGGTGCGAGCCACCATCGAACAACTGGTCCACCCGCTTGCCGACCGCGGCGTGCCGTGGGCTGTGACGTTCGGCAACCATGACTTCCAGTGCGGGCTCGACAATGCCGAGATCGAAAGCATCTGCCGCGAATTCCCAGGGTGTATCAATCCGGAACGCGCTGCCGACGGCACGACGGGCATCGCCGTGAAACATGGTGTGAAACATGATGTCGGTGATATGGAACAGGACTTCGGATTGCCGGAACAGCCCGTGATCGCGTGCGCGCCCGGCACATTCGCGTTGTCGGTGACGGACGTCGATCGCACGTATGGCGTGTTGGGCTTGGTCTTGCTGGATTCGGGCGATTACGCGCGTTCCGGCGGCTACGGAAGCCCGTCGGAAGCCGCGCTGCGCTTCCTGGCGGATGCGCCGGGGCTGATGGCGGCGCAATCGCAATACCAGCAATCGCCCCAATCGCAGCAAGATCGGCAAGACGCGCAGGAATTGCCGCACGAACCGCATAAGACGCTGCCCACGTTGCCATGCATGGTGTTCCAGCATTTCCCGATCGAACAGTATTACCGCCTGCTCAAGCCGGTTGCGGCCACCGCTGCGCGCGCGATTGAAGGATACCGCAACTTCGCGGGGCGGCATTTCGTGCTCAACGAAGACAAAACGCAGCCCGGAAGCTATCTGGGGGAGGGCGTCAGCTGCCCGGATGCCGACAGCGGCGAATTCGCAATCCTTGACAAGGCGGGATATTTTGCGATTTCCGCCGGGCACGACCACCGCAACGCCTTCGTCGGTTCCGTGCCGGTCGGAACCGACGGTGACCGGCAGATGATGATGGTCGCCTCGCCGACCAGCGGTTTTGGCTCATACGGCCCGGTGCCGGCCAAACGTGCCGCTCGACTGTTCGAATTCGACATCCGCCACCCGTACGAGCCGCGCACGCAGCTGTTGGAATACGACGAGCTGGTGGGCAAACCCAGCGCGGGCAAGGCCTACGCCTACGGCATGACCAGCGAATCGAAGCCTGATTCGGAAGGCATGGACCTGCTCCACAGGCCGACGTGGTGGAGCAAGACGTGGAACAAGCTGGTCTCGCTGTTCCGCCGGTGACTGTTCTGGTTTCCGGCATCCAACTTTGAAATGAATACAAAAAAGCTGACGATGGGAACTTTCCATCGTCAGCTTTTACGTTACGTATGCGACTGGTCGCGGACCTGTCAGCGGCCGGACGAAGCCTTGATCAGCGCGTCGGTAAGGTATTTGCCGGCGGCCATGACCAGCGGCGCGTAACGGCGACCGGGATTGGCGCCCATACGGCCGTTCGGGCCGGAAATCGAAATGGCGGCGATCACCTGTCCGGACGCGTTGCGAATCGGCGCGGAAATCGAACACACGCCCTCATCGCGTTCATTGATTGACTCGGCCCAGCCGCGCTTGCGGACGGCGGTGAGCTTGGCCGCAGTGAACTTGGCGTGGCGAAGACCCTGATGCAGACGTTCGGAATCCTCCCAAGCCAGCAGAATCTGGGCTGCGGAACCGGCTTCCATGGACAGCATCGCACCAACCGGAATGGAATCTCGCAGGCCGGACGCGCGCTCGACGGCTGCGATGCAGACGCGCTGATCGCCCTGACGGCGGTAGATCTGCGCGGATTCGCCGGTTCGGTCGAGCAGGGTCTGCAGAATCGGCGCGGCGGCGGTCAACAGACGGTCCTCGCCGGCTGCGGCCGCAAGTTCCGCGAATCGCGATCCGAGCACGAAGCGTCCATGCTGGTCGCGCAAAACGAAACGGTGACGTTCCAGCGCGATCGCAAGACGATGCGCGGTCGGACGAGCCAGACCGGTCGCGGAAACCAGCTGTCCGAGTGTGGCTGGGCCGGATTCAAGAGCGTCGAGAATCTTGACTGTCTTGTCGAGCACGCCGACCCCGGAATGAATTTCGTTGCTTTGCGGGGTGGCTGCGTAATTGCCGTTTGCCTCGTTCGTGGCGTTCATGGCCTGCGTTTTGGGCATGGCGTTGCTCGTATTCGAAGAAGAAGTCATACGCTGAATTATGCCATCTCACATATTGAAATGCAAAATGTATGTGGTTCGCGACTGGGGTAAAGCAGATTATTTACCTTGCTTCCACCGGCTGGCGAAGCTGGGAAAATGCTGAAATTTCAACGATTGCGCATATGCCGTAAGAAGACGGGAAGTAACTTTTCCGCGTTTGCCGCGCTCGTCCCTCGTTCATATCTCATATACCGGCATGAAGGACCTCGAACCCGTTTCAAGCCCATAGGCTTATAGCACGAAGAATGCGGCAAGGCAATAGCCGCGAGGAAATTAGTGAGGAAAAATCTGAGGAGGTCCCACAATGGGAACTACATTGGCCGAGAAGGTCTGGGCCGATCATTTGGTACGCAAGGGTAGCGATGGGGCTCCCGACCTGCTGTACATCGACCTGATGCTCATGCACGAAGTGACCAGCCCGCAGGCGTTCGAAGGTCTGCGTCTGGCAGGACGTAAGCCGCGTCACGTCGACCAGCTGATTGCCACGGAAGACCACAACACGCCGACCGTCGACATCGACCGTCCGAATCCGGACGAGACCTCGGCGCTCCAGCTGAGCACGCTGGAAAAGAACTGCAAGGATTTCGGCGTGCGTCTGTGCCCGCTCGGCGACGCTGACCAGGGCGTGGTCCACGCGTTCGCTCCGGTGCTGGGCCTGACCCAGCCGGGCATGACCATCGTGTGCGGCGATTCGCATACCTCCACCCACGGCGCGTTCGGCGCTATGGCCATCGGCATCGGCACCTCCGAAGTGGAGCACGTCATGGCCACGCAGACCCTGAGCCTGAAGCCGTTCAAGACCATGGCCGTGAACATCGAGGGCGACCTGCCGAAGGGCGTCACCGCCAAGGATATTATTCTGGCCATCATCGCGAAGATCGGCACCGGCGGCGGCCAGGGCCACGTCATCGAATACCGTGGCGAAGCCATCAAGAAGCTGTCGATGGATGCCCGCATGACCATCTGCAACATGTCCATCGAAGCCGGCGCCCGCGCAGGCATGATCGCCCCGGACGAGGTGACTTTCGAATACCTGAAGGGCCGTCCGCACGCGCCGGAAGGTGAGATGTGGGACAAGGCCGTCGAATATTGGAAGACGCTGAAGACCGATGACGATGCCGTGTTCGACAAGGAAGTGACCATCAACGCCGAAGACCTCGAGCCGTACGTCACGTGGGGCACCAACCCGGGCCAGGGCGTGAAGATCTCCGGCGTGGTGCCGGATCCGGCCTCCTTCAACGACGAGACCGAGCGTTCCGCCGCCGAGCGTGCCATCGCCTACATGGGACTGAAGCCGGGCATGCGCATCAAGGACATCGCCGTGGACACCGTGTTCATCGGCTCCTGCACCAACGGCCGTCTTGAGGACCTGCGCGTGGCCGCCTCCATCATGAAGGGCCACCACAAGGCCGACAACATCCACCGTGTGCTCGTGGTGCCGGCATCCTCCCGCGTGCGCCTGCAGGCGGAAAAGGAAGGCCTCGACAAGATTTTCAAGGACTTCGGCGCCGAATGGCGTAACGCCGGCTGCTCCATGTGCCTGGGCATGAACCCGGACAAGATGGTGGCCCGCGAACGTTCCATCTCCACGTCGAACCGCAACTTCGAAGGCCGTCAGGGCAAGGGCTCGCGCACGCATCTGGCGTCGCCGGCAGTCGCCGCAGCCACCGCCATCCGCGGCACCATCTGCTCGCCGGCCGACCTGTGAGCCTGCTGCGAGCGGAAGCTGCGAACGCAATCGTAAGTAATCGAAATATCGAAATCGAATATCGATAGGCAATCGAAGGATTTGTTGACATGGAAAAACTGACTACCCTTACCGGCGTGGCCGTGCCGCTTCGCCGTTCCAACGTTGATACCGACCAGATCATTCCGGCCGTGTTCCTGAAGCGCGTGAAGAAAAGCGGCTTCGACGACGCCCTGTTCTACGCGTGGCGCCGCGACCCGGAATTCGTGCTGAACAAGCCGGAATACAAGCAGGGCAAGATCCTTGTGGCCGGCCCGGATTTCGGCATTGGTTCCTCCCGCGAGCACGCCGTGTGGGCGCTGCACGATTACGGTTTCCGCGTGGTGATTTCCTCCCGTTTCGCCGACATTTTCTACGGCAACACCGCCAAGAACGGCGTGCTGGCTGCGATTATGCCGCAGGAATCCATTGAGCTGCTGTGGAAGCTGCTGGACGAGGAGCCGGGCCGCGAAATGACCGTCAGCCTGGAAGACCGTACCGTCACCTGCGGCGATGTGACGTTGCCGTTCGAAGTGAACGACTACACCCGCTGGCGTCTGATGAACGGCTACGACGACATCGACCTGACGCTGCAGCACGAAGACGACATCATCGCATACGAGAAGATGCGCGCCGAAAAGTTCCCGTTCAAGCCGAAGACCCTGCCGGTCAAGCGCGAGCCGGAACAGCCGATCGAATCCGCCCGTGAGGGTGAATACCCTGATTGGCAAGGCCCGTTGGCCGATCGCGGCATCATCTGACGCGATGGCTGGTCGGCAGTGCAGTGCACTGCCGACAGGGCCTTGCCCGAGTCCGAAACGAGGGCAGCAATGAGCCTGCGCGCAGCGCAGTCCATAATTGCAGGATAGGCCCGTTGGCTGATCGCGACGGTAGCCCATTTCATCATTGGCTGACCGCAACCACATCTAACTTTTCCCAAGCCCGGCACCCAAGCCGGGCTTTTTGTTTACCTTCCATCACCTTTCCGCCAACAGCAAATTCCACAAAGCGGTGGCAAAGCGCGCGCAAAGCGGTGGTAAAATCATAATACGACGGCAAAGTGGCGGCAAAGCGAGCGTAAAACGCGTGGTAGGTAAGGCGGTGATGGCCAATGGACGGTAGCGAGCACGATGATGCCTGGTGGTCCCGGGAGGTTCCTCGGATGCGTGAAGGCAACCGTTTGGAAGCGAAACGTGCCAAGGGTGGCCTGCCCCACAGTTTATGGGAGACGTACAGCTCCTTCGCCAATACCGAAGGTGGGCTGATTCTGCTGGGCGTGTCCGAGCATGAAGATCATTCTTTGTATATCACCGGAGTAGATGATGCGCGGAACATGGCGCAGGATTTTTGGAACATGGTGCATGATCCATCGAAGGTCAGTGCCGTTGTGCTGAGCGACAACGACGTGGTGATTCGCCATACCTCGCAGGGAGATGTTATTTCCATCGACATTCCTCGTGCGGCGAGGGACTGTATTCCCGTGTACGTGGGCCAGAATCCGATGACGGGCTCATACCGGCGTAATGGCGATGGCGATTATCTGTGCGATGAGGAAACGGTTCGTGCCATGCTTCGGGACAGTGACCTGCTTCCCTTGGACAGAACGATTGTTGAAGGCATGGGTGCTGACGCGCTCAACGCGGATAGCGTCGCATCATATCGTCGGCAGTTCAAGAACAGACGGCCCGGCCATCCATGGGTCGGATTGTCTGATGAGGATTTCCTGCTTCGCATCGAAGCGTTGCGGCTTGATGGTTCTCAGGTGCGTCCCACACGAGCCGGATTGCTGATGTTCGGTGAGGCGTGGCGAATCACGTCCGAATTCCCCTACTATTTCCTGGACTATCGCGAGGTCATGGACGACCAGGAGCGGTGGAATGACCGATTCACGTCGGATGATGGCACTTGGTCGGGCAACTTGTACGATTTTTGGGGCAAGGTGGTCAATCGTCTGCGGTCGGCTGTTGCCCATCCGTTCCAGCTTGATGCCGATTTGCATAGGATTGATGACAATCTGATGGATAAGGCCGTTCGTGAGGCTGTCACCAACACGCTCGTTCATGCCGATTACTTCATTCGCCGGGGCACGGTGATCATTCAGTATTACGACAGAATCGTATTGTCGAATCCCGGCAGCCTGCGTCTTTCCTCCGAAGAGGTGATGCAAGGCGGCATTTCGGATACGCGGAATCCCACGTTGATGAAAATGTTCAATCTGATTGGCATCGGAGAAAAGGCGGGCAGTGGTTTTGACGTGATGCGTGAAGGCTGCCTGTTCGCAGGAACCGCCGCGCCGGAATTGGAAGTGTTCGACGATCCGGGGCGTGTGCAGCTTACGTTGTATCCGCGCAAGATCGCCGGAGATTCCATGATCGCCGGAGCTTCTGCTGTTCCCGGAGTCTCTGCAGATGGCGGGGGCCCTGTTGGTGCGGAGTCGCCGACAATGCGGAATTCGGAGCATGGCACTGGTACGGTCCATAGGATTGGCGCTCGCGGGGCTGACCGTTTGAACGACATGGTCGGCACATTCGGCAAGAACGTGGCCCTACCTGCCGATTTCGGCAATGCGATCAGGCCGCAAAGCCAGTTGGAGAAAATCACCTATGCGTTGACGGTCGGCGGACCGCAACCCACCTCGTATCTGGCTGTGGTGCTGGGGCTTGGCCTCACCCGTACCCGGGAGATATTGGCCTCACTGGTGAAAGACGGTGTTATTGAACCAATAGGCGTCGGACGCGGACGCAAGTACCGTCTTGCCGAGCATACCGGCTCATGACGGCGTTCCGGTTCTCTGGACTTGACCTGGATCGAGAGCCCAAACTCGTCTGGGGAAGTCCTAGCCAAGGAGGTTTCCAAGGTGAGACGGGGCGTGCAGGCGGGGCGTGTGTCGCGTTACAGTGGACATGACATTTCGTGTGTTCGCATCGCATATCCAAAACATGACACGAGAACAATTTCGGGGAGCAGTATGAGCCAGGGTTTCGCGCCGTTTTACGACGTCAATCGCACGTATGAAGACAACTATCTGCAGGGGCCGTTCGGTGCGTTCGCCGAAGTGATGAAGGACGATTCCGCTGCCGGCGCCTCCGCGCAGTCTGCACAGACCACCCAGTCGCAGTCGTCCGACCAGGCCGAGGAATTCCTCGGCTTCCGCGTGAACCTGCCGTTTGGCATTCCCGCTGGTCCGCTGCTGAACGAGCGGTTCACCACCGCCGCCTTCCGCATGGGTTTCGATTTGGCGGTGTACAAGACGGTCCGCTCCCGCGCGTGGGGTTGCAACGCCTTCCCGAACGTGCTCGCCGTGCATCCGAAGAACGCAGACGGGTCGCTGGTTCCCGGCAGCGCCGAACTGGATGAAGGCGTGCTTGCCGACACCCGATATGAGCTTCCGATTTCGATCTCCAACAGTTTCGGCGTGCCGTCGCGTGACCCCGACGAATGGCAGCCGGACATGAAGAAGGCGATCGCCGCCGCCGGCGACGGGCAGCTGCTCGTGCCCAGCTTCCAAGGTTCCCGCGTGGACGGCATGGACCGCAAGGCGTACATCGCCGACCATGTCACCACCGCGCATCTGGTTACGGAAACCGGAGCCGGACTGATGGAAATGAACACCAGCTGCCCCAACGAAGGTCACAATCGCCTGCTGTGCCACGACCCGCATCTGGTGGGGGAAATCACGGAAGCCGTGAAAAACGAAATCGGCGATCGCCCGCTCATCGTGAAACTCGCCTACATTCCCAACGACACCGACCTGGAAACCATGGTCAGGGAAACCGTCGGACATGGCACCGTGCAAGGCTTCTCCACCATCAACACGATTTCCGCGCGCCTGGTGGACGCGAACGGCAACCAGGCGCTGCCGGGAGTCGGACGTGACCGTTCCGGCGTGTGCGGCAACGCCATTCGTGGCGCCGGTCTCGACATGGTCGGCAGGCTCGCCGCCATCCGTGAAAAACTCGGCTTCGACTTCGCCATCGTGGGCGTGGGCGGCGTGATCCGTCCTGACGACTACAAGGCGTACCGTGAGGCTGGCGCGAACGCCGTGATGAGCGCCACCGGAGCCATGTGGGACGCGAATCTCGCGCGCGAAATTAAGGAGACACTGCGCTGAATTCCGTTTTTCGCGAACATGCTACATGCCTTATGGCAAACTAAGCAGCAGTGTTTTTTGAGCTTGATCCAAAAGGGAATCGAAAGAGGTTGAGCGTGTCTGACAATAAGAACGACATTCTGCACGTCGAAGGCGGCAAGCCGCTGAACGGCACCATCAAGGTGCGCGGCGCGAAGAACTTCGTAAGCAAGGCCATGGTCGCCGCATTGCTGGCCCCGGGCACATCCGTGCTGAAGAACGTTCCGGAAATCCGCGACGTGCACGTGGTGTCCGACCTGCTGCGCCTGCACGGCGTGGACGTGACCGTGGACGGCGCGAACGGCGTGGTGACGATCGACGCCACCAACGTGCAACTCGCCGACGTGGCCGACGTGGACACGCTGTCCGGCTCGTCCCGCATTCCGATTCTGTTCTCCGGCCCGCTGCTGCACCGTCTGGGCGAGGCGTTCATTCCGGCGCTCGGCGGCTGCAACATCGGCGGTCGTCCGATTGACTTCCATCTGGAAACCCTGCGCAAGCTCGGCGCGAACGTGGACAAGGAACACAAGGACGGCATTCACATCACCGCTCCGAACGGTCTGCATGGCGCGAAGATCCACCTGCCGTACCCGTCCGTGGGCGCCACCGAGCAGACACTGCTCGCCGCCGTGCTCGCCGAAGGCAAGACCGAGCTTTCCGGCGCCGCCATCGAACCTGAGATCATGGATCTGGTGAGCGTGCTGCAGAAGATGGGCGCCATCATCTCCGTGGACGTGGACCGCACGTTCCGCATCGAAGGCGTCAAGGAACTCAAGGGCTACACGCACACGTCTCTGACCGACCGCATCGAGGCCGCCTCCTGGGCGTCCGCCGCGCTCGCCACCCATGGCGACATCTTCGTCAAGGGCGCCACCCAGCCGGAAATGATGACCTTCCTGAACGTGTTCCGCAAGATCGGCGGCGAATTCGACATCACCGACAAGGGCATCCGATTCTGGCATCCGGGCGGAGATCTGAAGCCGGTGGCCATCGAAACCGACGTGCACCCGGGCTTCATGACCGACTGGCAGCAGCCGCTCGTCGTGGCGCTGACCCAGGCCAACGGCCTTTCCATCGTGCATGAGACCGTGTATGAGAACCGTTTCGGCTTCACCAAGCCGCTGGTGCAGATGGGCGCCACGATTCAGCTGTACCGCGAATGCCTCGGCTCCCTGCCATGCCGCTTCCAACAGCGCAATTACAAGCATTCCGCGGTCATCTTCGGACCGACCCCGCTGACCGGCCGTGACATCGACGTGCCGGATCTGCGCGGCGGCTTCAGCCACCTGATCGCGGCTCTCGCCGCCAAGGGGCCATCCAATGTGCAGGGCATCTCCCTGATCGACCGTGGTTACGCCGACTTCCGTGGCAAGCTGGAAGCCCTCGGCGCCGATTTCGACTGATTCGCTGCGATTGGTTCGATGAATCGGCTGCGGCTGATTTATTGCGATTGGCCAATCGTGATTGATGATTCGCAATTGAACAGTTGCGATTGACAGTCGCGTCGAACGCCCATGTTGCTTTCACCGGTACTCGCCTTGCGCGGGTGCCGGTTTTGTTTTATCCGCGATTGCCGCCGCCGCAATCGCAAACATGCTTTCCGTGCCTTCCGCATCTTCCGCACATTCCCTTTTCTGCCTTATCGCCCGTCTTTTCTGCATCATTTGACGGCCAAATGATGCAGAAAACGATGGCATGAGGCAGTAAAAAGCAAGATAACGCGGAAAACATCGATGACGAACGTATCGGCGGGCGGTGGCACAATGGGAGCCATGGCATCCAAAGGAAAACCGTCGCCGCGTTCCGCGGTGAAGCCGCTGAGCGACGAGCAAGTCGCAAAACTCGCGCGGAAGCATCATCTTGTAGACCCGACCCACGATTTCCCGACCGGTCCACGCAAGGCCAACACCGCGGAAATCGAAGCGCAGAACCCCAAAGCCACGCATCGCCTGCTGGCCGGCTGCGACGTGGTGCTGCGCAATCACAGCAAAGTGAAGGCTTGGGGCTTGGAACACGTGCCGGAAACCGGCCCGTTCATCACCGCTGCGACGCATGTGACCATGTATGACGTGTTTGTGCCGATGGTCTCGCTGTTCCATCAGGGCCGCCGCCCTCGCTACATGGCCAAGGCGGAAATGGCCAAATGGCCGCTGATCGGCAAATGGTTCCAGCTGGTCGGCATGCAGCCGGTGCAGCGCCGCGCGGGCAAGGCCAAAGCCATCGAGGAAACGTCCGTGGAAATCCTCACCTCCGGCCGCCCGCTGACCGTATGGCCGGAAGGCACCGTGACGCGCGACCCGCAAAAATGGCCGATGAGCATGAAAAACGGCGTGGGCGTGATCGCCCTCGAATCCTCACGCCGACTCGGCTGCCAGGTGCCGCTGTACTGTGCCGTGACCTGGGGCGCGGCCAGCATCAACCACTGGTGGCCGTGGCCGCGCAAGAACGTGGTGATGTGCTACGACGAAGCGCTCGACTACGCGGACCTGCTTGACGGCTGCGATTCCTGGGGAGACGAAGTGCCGACGGACCGTGCCGACGAACTGACCCGCCGCATCCGCGTGCGCATGACCGAAATCATGGCCGAAATCCGCGGCGAACAGGCACCTGACGGCTACTGGGACTACCGCACCATGAGTCGCGTGAAAGACTGATTTTCCCCACACACCCGTTCCGGCGGCGAACAAAATACGCGTGCGACCGGAACACGCGGCCGGTGTGCGTAGCCGGCGGTAGCATAAGACAACGTCGATTGAAAGCGGCGGCCGATGTGGCATACGCTCGGCCGCAAAAAGCAATCCAAATAATCCAAGGAGCAAAATTCATGGCGAATGTGACGGTACTGGGCGCTGGCGCTTGGGGAACGGCCTTCGGTCAAGTGCTTGCCGACGCGGGCAACAACGTGACCATGTGGGCCATCGAACCGGAAATCGTGGAAGGTATTCGTGACCATCACCACAACGGTGTGCGCCTGCCCAGCGTGGAAACGCTGCCCAGCAACATGACCGCCACCGGAAACCGCGCCGAAGCCGTGGCCAACGCCGACATCGTCATCGTGGCCATCGCCGCGCAGTTCGCACGCGTGGCACTGACCGAATTCAAGGGACTCATCCCCGAGACCGCGCTCGTGGCCTCCCTGATGAAAGGCATCGAACGCACCACCGGCAAACGCATGGACGAAGTCGTCATGGAAACGCTCGACCTTCCGGCGGAACGTTTCGCCGCCATTTCCGGACCGAACCTGAGCAGGCAGATCGCCGACCGCGAGCCGGCCGCGACCGTGGTTGGCTGCGCGGACATCGACAACGCGCGCAAAATCGCCACCGCCTGCACCACCGACTACTTCCGTGCGTTCGTGACGCGCGACGTGATCGGCTTGGAAATGTGCGGATCGCTGAAGAATGTGGTGGCGCTCGCCGTGGGCATGGCCCGTGGCGCAGGCTACGGCGAGAACACCGCGGCCATGATCGAAACCCGTGGCCTTGCCGAACTGACCGCGCTGGGCGAGGCGGCCGGAGCCGATCCGAAGACCTTCGCCGGACTTGCCGGCGTGGGCGACCTCATCGCCACCTGCGGTTCCCCGCTGAGCCGCAACTACACGTTCGGTTCCAACCTTGGCAAGGGCCTGAGCGTGGAAGAGGCCACCAAGGTGAGCAACGGCGTGGCCGAAGGCGTGCCGACCACCGACGCGGTGGTGGCGTTGGGCAAGCAGTACGGTGTGCCGACCCCGCTCGCCACGGCCATGAGCCACGTGCTGGACGACGGCATCTCCTGCGCGCAGATGCTGTCCGAACTGTTCGGCGAAGGCATCACCGAGGAGTAGCAGCCGGCTTGTATGCTGGATGCTTGGCAAAAATCCTGAAAAGTCATAAAAGTTAAGGAATAAAGGCTATAGATATGGCAAAAAAGCGCATTGTGGTGATGTACGGCGGCAAGGCCGACGAGCATTCGATCTCCTGCATCTCCGCTGCGAGTGCGCTGCGCGCGCTGGACACGGACAAGTTCGAAGCCATTCCGGTGGGCATCACCAAGGACGGCAAGTGGATCGTCAACGGTGAGAATCCGCTCGGATGGAGCCTGGACGAAGGCCTGCCGACCGTGGAGAAAACCCCAGGCGCCAAGGACGTGGTGCTTGAAGTGGCTCTCGGACAGGACGGCTTCTTCGCCCGCGAGGATGACGGTACGCTGACCCCGTTCGGCCATGTGGACGCGGTGTTCCCCGTGCTGCACGGGCCGTACGGCGAGGACGGCACCATCCAGGGTCTGTTCGAAATGATGGGCGTGCCGTACGTGGGGTGCGGCGTGCTCGCCTCCGCGGCCTGCATGGACAAGCATTACACGAAGGTGCTGCTTGCGGCCGCCGGCATTCCCGTCGCGCCCGGCATCACGCTCGACGCGCGTTCCTTCGACAAGGCTTCCGAATTCAAGGCCAACGCCGATGCGATCATGGCGCAGGTTAGCGAAGCCGGCTTGCAGTATCCGCTGTTCGTCAAGCCGTCCCGCGCCGGCTCCAGCTTCGGTGTGACCAAGGTGGAGCATGAGGGCGATGCGGCCGAACTCGCGGCCGCCGTGTACGAGGCGTCCCACCACGATTGGCGCATCCTCGTGGAACAGGGCATCGACGCGCGCGAAATCGAATGCGCGGTATTGTGCCCGAAGGCTGGCGAAGCGCCGCAGGCCAGCTGGCCGGGCGAAATCGTGCTCGACAAGCGCGCCGAAGGCGACGACCAGTTCTACGACTTCGATAGCAAGTACATGGACGCCGCCGCAAGCCACGTGGAAGTGCCCGCCAACCTGCCGGAAGAGACGCTGAACCTCGTACGCGAAACCGCCAAGAAGGCGTTCGTCGCCGTGGACGGTGCCGGTCTGAGCCGCGTGGACACCTTCGTGACCAAGGACGGCAAGGTGATGGTCAACGAAATCAACACCATGCCGGGCTTCACGTCCATCTCCATGTACCCCAAGGCATGGGAGGCCACCGGCGTGCGCTACACCGACCTGATCACCATGCTCATCGAAGGCGTGCTGCGCTGAATCCTGAATCTCAGCCGAACTGAGCCGAAGCCGTGCCGTATTCCAAGCTGAAAAGCGCAAAGAAAGCAACACGAAGCAACACGAAAAAGGCCAGTTCATCGTAAGTTTGCCGAAGCGAAACGGGAATATTCCTAAAAATCGCTTCGGCTTTACTTATTCTTTGACACTGCGTTAGGTAACGCCATTACGTTTCCATGTTGTCGATTCCAAGAACAACAACACAATAAGGGAAACGAAAACGATGAACGTTTTGCGCAAGATCGCCGTCGGCTCGCTCGCCGCCGTGCTCGCATGCTCCATGGCCGCCTGCGGATCAGGTAACGCCAATTCCACCGATAGCGCCTCCAACACCGGTAAAACCGTGAAAGTGGACGAAAAGTCCGCAAAGGCCACTTCGATCTCCGATTTCGGCGGCATGGACGGCCTCGTGGCCGCTGCCGAAAAGGAAGGCGCGCTCAACGTGATCGCGCTTCCGCACGACTGGTCCAACTACGGTGACGTGATCAGCGGCTTCAAGAAGAAGTATCCGAAGATCAAGATCAACGAGCAGAACCCGAACGCCTCCTCCAAGGAGGAAGTGGACGCCGGCAAGACCAACAAGGGCACCGACGCCGCTCCGGACGTGTACGACCTCGGCCTGGCTGTGGCCTCCACCAGCACCGACAACTTCGCCTCGTACAAGGTGCAGGCCTGGGACAAGATTCCGGATTCCGTCAAGGATAAGGACGGCAAGTACTACGCCGACTACACCGGCATCATGTCCATCGGCTGGAACGCCGACAAGTACGGCGACATCAAGTCCATCAACGACCTGACCGACCCGAAGTTCGCCGGAACCGTGGCGCTCAACGGCAAGCCGGCCGAAGCCGGTGCCGCGTTCAACGGCTACCTGATGATCAACCAACTGGCCGGCGGCGACATCAAGAACCTGCAGCCGGGCCTCGACTTCTTCAAGAAGCTCAAGGACTGCGGCAACCTCACCACCGTCGACGTGACCGACGGCACCATCGACTCCGGCCAGACCGGCGTGGTGATGGACTGGACCTACAACCAGGCCTCCTACCAGAAGAGCCTCAAGGCCAAGGGCGTGAACTGGAAGTTCAAGACCTTCAAGAACGCCCAGGTGGTCAGCTACTACAACCAGGCCATCAACGTGGACGCCCCGCACCCGGCCGCAGCCCGCCTGTGGGAGGAATACCTGTACAGCGCCGACGCCCAGAACGACTGGTTCAAGGGCGGCGCGAACCCGGTACTGCTCGACTCCATGAAGAAGGACGGCACCGTCGACCAGACCACCCTCAAGAACGCCATCACCATCGACGGCGATCCGGTGAGCTACACCAACGAGGATTCCACCCGCATCACCACATGGCTCCAGGACAACTGGGACAAGACCATCGGCAACTGACATGACCGCAGTGCTTACCTCAGGAGCTCACGCCAAGCGCGCGGGCTCCTCCGCCATCTCGTTTGCCGCGCATAGGCGTGAACTCGGCACCATCGCCGTGTCCATCCCGTTCTTCGCCTACACCGCGTGCTTCCTGCTCGCCCCGACGGTCATCGTCATCGTGGGCGCCTTCCAATCCGCCGACGGCAGCTTCACCGTGGCGAACTTCAACAAACTTTTCGAAGCGAACACCATCGCCGCATTCGGCACATCGATACTCGTATCGGTCGCATCCGCGGTCATCGGCGCCATCGTGGGCGCGCTCGCCAGCTACGCCCTCGTCATCGGCTCCAAGCCGAACGGCCTGCTGCGCCGCATGATTTCGGCCATCTCGTCGGTACTCGCCCAATTCGGCGGCGTGATGCTGGCGTTCGCGTTCATCGCCACCATCGGCATCAACGGCGTGGGCACCATGCTCATCAAACAGCTGACCGGCTACGTGGTGAATCCGAACTGGCTCAGCTCGCTGCCGGGCCTGATCACCATCTACTGCTACTTCCAGATTCCGCTGATGATCATCATCTTCCTGCCCGCGGTCGATTCCATCCGCCCGCAGTGGCGCGAAGCCACGGAAAGCCTCGGCGGCAACACCTTCCAATACTGGACGCGCGTGGCCGGCCCGATTCTGGCGCCGCGATTCATCTCCGCGTTCCTGCTGCTGTTCGCGTCCGCGTTCTCCGCATACGCCACGGCCGCCGCGCTGTTCTCCCAGCGTTCGATCCTCGTGCCGCTGATGATCCAAGGCGCGATGCGCAACGAAATGGACCCGAATCAGCAAGGCTTCGCGCAGGTGCTCGCCTTCGCCATGATCGTCGTCGTGGCGGTGGTCATGATGATCAGCCACGCCGTGGAAAAGAGGGCAGGACGATGGCAGTGAACGCAAGTGCGCAAAACGTAAGCGCGAAATCGCAGGAAAAGCAGAACATGCAGGAATCGCAAACCATGCCGCCGCAGCTGCGTGCGGCCAGACTCGGCAAGCAACGCATCGTCAAAACCATCATTCTCACGGTGACGTTGCTGTTCCTGTTCGTGCCGCTGGTGTCCATGTTCCTGTTCACCATCCGACACCCGTTGTCCGGAAAATGGAGCTTCGATCCGTGGATCGCCATCTTCACCGGCGACGGCAGTGCGCTCGGCGCCGACCTGAGCACCCTGTGGAGCGGCCTCGGCGCTTCGCTCGCGCTGTGCGTGGTGACCGTGCTGATCATGCTCGTGCTGCTCGTGCCCACCATGGTGATCGTGCACATCCGCTCGCGCAGACTGGAACGCGCCATCGAATGGGTGGCCACGCTGCCGCTGACCATTCCGGCCATCGTGCTGGTGGTTGGCCTGGGACCGATCTACCGCTGGCTGTCCGCCGACGTGCTGAGCACCAACGCGATCTGGCTGTGCTTCGCCTACGTGGTGCTGGTCATGCCGTTTGCCTTCCGCGCGCTTGCGGTGGGACTCAATTCCATCGACGTGAAGACGTTATGCGAGGCCTCACGGTCTCTCGGCGCTTCATGGCCGCGCGTATTCTTCCGCGTACTCATTCCGAACCTGTGGCAGTCGATCCTGTCCGCATCGTTCATCTCCATAGCCGTGGTGCTGGGCGAATACACCGTCGCCTCACTGCTCGGCCGTATGAACCTACAGGTCGCGCTGTATCAGCTCGGCTAATCCAATTCGCAAATCTCCACCGCAATGTCGCTGCTGGCACTGCTATTCGGCGTGATTCTGCTGGTGGCTCTCGATCTGATTTCCGGCGCGATGCGTCGGAACAAGGAAGGTGACAACTCATGACTCTCGCCGAACAGAAGGCGGTGGTTGCCCATACCTCGGAAGCGTTCTCCGATACCGAACCCAACGTGGTGACCGAAGCGGCGAAGGCCGTGCTCAAGGATTCCGAAGCGCGCGGCGGCGGTGTGCAGATGCTTGGTGTAGACAAGATCTACCCCGGTTCGACCGTCAAGGCGTTGGACGATTTCAACCTGGAAATCAATCCGGGCGAAATGGTGGTGCTGCTGGGCGGCTCCGGCTGCGGCAAATCCACCGCGCTGCGCTCCCTGGCCGGACTGGAAGACATTCAGGCCGGACGCATCCTCGTCGGCGGCCAGGACGTGACCGGCGTGCCCATCAACAAGCGTGACATGGCCATGGTGTTTCAGGCCTACTCGCTGTTCCCGCACATGACCGCGTTGCAGAACGTGGAATTCGGCCTTGAAATCCGAGGCGTGGACCGTGCGGAACGCCGCCGCCAGGCCATGGAGAAACTGGAACTGGTCGGACTTGCCGACCAGGCGAAAAAGTACACGCAGCAGATGTCCGGCGGCCAGCAGCAGCGCGTGGCCCTGGCCCGTGCGCTGGCCGTGAACCCGCGTGTGCTGCTGCTCGACGAGCCGCTGTCCGCATTGGACGCCAAAGTGCGCGTGCAGCTGCGAGACGAAATCCGCCGCATCCAACTCGAAGCCGGCACCACCACCGTGTTCGTGACCCACGACCAGGAAGAAGCCCTTGCCGTGGCCGACCGCATCGGCGTGATGAACCACGGCCGCATCGAGCAGATCGCCGACCCGCAGACGCTGTACCGCCGCCCCGGCACGGAATACGTGGCCACCTTCATCGGCCTGACCAACCGTCTGCCGGGAATCGCCAACGGTGAGGAGGCCGTGGTGTTCGGCCAGCGCGTCCCGCTGCTGGACGGTTCCGCCACCGACGCCTCCACGGTGCTGGTGCGCCCCGAGAACATGACGATCGAACTGACCGACGATGCCGATGCCGTCCACGGAGCCGGCGAACTTGGCCGCGTGGAGATGGTGCATTTCCTTGGCGCGCTGGCCCGCGTGGACGTGCGCGTAGCCTGCGCAGGCATGGGTGGCACGATTCGCGTCACCGTGCAGCTGCCGGCCAACGAGCTGCCCGCAGGACTTGCGATCGGAGCGCAGGTCGTGGTCGCGCCTCGGCCGATTCCGGCGCTCGCCGTCTGACGATTGGTTGCTGCGCGCGATTGTCGCGTACCGTCATTGCGTGCGATCGCCGTGCGTGATTATTGCGTACGGTCGCCCATCGCGTGAGCCGAGCCATTCGCAGGGCTGAGATTCCAAGCTGATATTCAGAGAACTGGTAGTACAGTGCTGGATATCAGCTTTTTTATTTGCTTGCCGTAAGTTCGTAAGGTGACCATGACGTTTCCGCAACAACCGCAACAGCCGCAGTACCCCCAGTATCCGCAGGGACCGGCACCGCAATATCCGCAATCGCAATTCCCGCAGCAGCTCCAGCAGCCGAATCGCAATCCGTTCTTCGAATGGCTTCAGCGGGCGAAACGCGACTTTTCGCGCATCGGCGCAAGCCTGTGCCTGATGGTGATCATCTGGTACGCGGGCGTCTTCCTGCTCAAAGGCGTGGTGCGCGCGGTCGCGGGCGGTGTAGGCGCCGGCGGCGATATGCCGAATTGGATGACGTTCCTCATTTCCGACGTGCCGCTGTATCTGATCGCCATGCCGGTCGCGGTGGTGCTCATGGGCAAATCGACCGTCATCGAAACCCGCAAATTCAACATGAAACCGGGCATGTTCTTCAAGCTGCTGCTCATGTGCCTGCCGATGATGTGGGTCGGCAGCATGGTCGGCAGTATGCTGTCGCTGGCGCTTTCCGACGGTGAAGCCACGAACCGCGTAGCCGATCTTGCCATGCAGACGAACATCTGGAATGTCGTGTTCTTGGTGATTCTTGGCCCGATTTTCGAAGAATGGATGTTCCGCAAGCAGCTCATCGACCACACTCGCAAATACGGAGAGAAAACGGCGATTCTGCTGTCCGGCCTTGCGTTCGGACTGTTCCACATGAACCTGTTCCAGTTCTTCTATGCGTTCCTGCTGGGAGTCATGTTCGGCTACATCTACATGCGCACCAGCAAACTGCGCTATTCGACGGCCATGCACATGATCATCAACTTCAACGGCGGCGTGCTCGCGCCGTGGATTCTGACGCGCGTCGACCTGGACCAGCTGGACAAGGTGTCTCAGGCCGCGGAAAACGGCAATGTGGCGGCGATGGAACAGTGGGCGTCGCAGAACGCCACCGGGCTGGCGATCATGCTCGTCTATTTCCTGCTGTACGGTGCCGTGATTCTCGCCGGATTCGTGCTGCTGATCCGTAACTTCAGGAAAGCCGAATTCTACATCGCGCCGGAGGAGCTGCCGCGTGGGACCGGCGCCAGAACCGTGTACGGCAACGTCGGCATGATCACGTTCATCGTGCTCACGGTGCTGCTGACGGCGATCAGTCTGTTCCTATAGCCGCAGTCGCGCGGATTATGAAGGCCGGCCGGGGATACGTTCCCGGTCGGCCTTTCTGTTGCCTGCATAGCTTGTGTTGCGTGCGTTGCGTTGCGCACGCCGCTGCCGCTATTCGCCGCTGCCGACCGCGCGGTGCTCAAGATAATCGGCATGCGCGATCGACTGCGCCACCGCATCCGCCATCGTGGACAGCAGCAGGTCGTTTTTCGCGAACGCGTAGATCGTGCCGTCGATGCCGTACGGGGTGAAGCCGTTGAGCTTCACCACCGGCTTGTATTGCGGGTTGGCAAGCCCCACGGTCGCATGTTCCACGGTGCTGACGATGTCGGCCTTCATACGCTCCACATCCACGCCCGCCTTCGCGGTGAACGGCACCGACACCAGGCACTCGTTCGACGGGTCAAGCTTCTCCAGCGAGGCGGTGTTCAGAATGGAATTCGGAATGACCATCTCGTTGCCGTTGCGCTCGCGCACGATGGTCTGACGCCAATTGATGTCCTTGACGGTGCCGGTGATGCCGGCCACCTTGACGTAATCGCCCGGCTGGATGACGCGGCCAAGCATAAGCCCGAAGCCGCCGATCACATTGGCGATCGTATCCTTCAAACCCAGCGAAACCGCAAGACCGCCGATGCCAAGCGCCGTGAACAGGGTGGTCGGATTGATGCCGAACACCGGTTGCAGCAGCGTGCCGATGGCGAACACCCACACCACCACGCGCAGGATGTTGACGAAGATGGATGCGTTCGGCACCTGCGATTTGTCGAGCATGCGGCGCACCACCTTGGTGAGCGCCTTGTCGATAAGCGCGGCGACGATGAGCACGACGGCGAGCAGGATGAGCTTGCTGTAGTTTTTGGCAAGCCAGTGCATGAGAATTTCAACTGGATCCATGGCTGCCTAGTCTACACAGGGGACGTTGCACAACGCTTGCGATTGACTGGATGATTCCTGATCCGCCGGCTGGCCGCAGCGGAGCATAATGGATTCCGTAGGATGCGTTGGCCAGCGAAAAGGGGTGCGACATGGGCAATGTCGTGGATTATGTGCGGCGCGAGTTTCATGGATTCGCGGAGCTGCCGTTCGGCGATGTTGATTCGCTGGTGCTGGCTGAGCTCTCATATATGCGGCTTTCCGGCTTGGTTCCGGCGTTCGGCGAGGCGAGGTCGGTGGCGACGGTGCCGATTCGAGAGCTGCTGCGTGCGGAAAGCTATGACGACATGTTCGTTTCGAATTCCTCCGATATGAACGAGTATCGGCTCGCGTTGCTGCGTGCCGTCTGCGAATCGCCGCGTTTCCGCGCGTTGCGTGTCGGCGAGTACGCGGAGCGTCTGAGCGAGCGCGAACAGCAGCAGTTCGCCGCGATGACGTTCGACGTGGGTTGCGGACCCGTCGATTCGCTGTATGTAGCCTTCCGTGGCACCGATGGCACGCTTGTCGGATGGAAGGAGGATTTCAATATGGCGGTGCGTTGCCCGGTGCCGTCCCAGGAATCCGCGTATCGGTATGTGAACTCGATTCTGGACAGGTCGGAAGGTTTCCTTTCGTCGGGCGATTCGCCCGCGGTCATGCTCGGCGGGCATTCGAAAGGCGGCAATATGGCCGTGTATGCGGCCATGCGTATCGCGCACGATGACATCGAAGTGGCTGGCGAGCGCGCGCGGCGGCTCGGATTGCTGCCCTCATTGGGTGGGCCAGTGCGGGGTCGCAACAGACGGATCTCCCGCATCTTTTCCCATGACGGGCCGGGCCTTCCGAAATCGACGGTGCGCGGTCAGGCGTACCGTGCAATCGAATCGCGTATCCGCAAAACCGTGCCCGAATCGTCCGTCGTGGGCATGCTGCTGCAATCGAATGCGCCAGTGCGCATCGTCAAAGCGGATGCCATCGGCATCATGCAGCATATGGGAAACAGCTGGCAAGTGGCGGAAAATGGCGATTTCGAACAGGTGGACGAGCTGACGGCCGGCGCGCAGCTCATCAAACGAACCCTCGACGGGTGGCTTGATACCGTAAGCCAGGAGCAGCGCGAGCGCGCCATCGACCAGATCTACGGGATCTTCGCGGCGGCGGGATACGGCAATATCGCCGATTTGGTGGAGCATTGGACGGATTCGCTGCCGAAGATTGTGGAGGCGGCGCGCAATACCGATCGGGAGACGCGCGGACTCATCAGGGCGGTGATCAAGGCGATTCCGGTCAGCGCGGCGAAGGCGGTGCGCGAGGGCTGAAGCGGGTTGAGTGCCGAGGCGGGCTGAAGCGCGTGCCGAGGCGGGGCTATGGGCGGATGCAACGGCTGGTCGGGATGGTTGCCGAGCCGCATTTCGGCCGATTCATGTGTCACGATCCTCGAAAAGGCGTGAAAAATGGAATTGTGACACATAAGTGCCGCACAAGTGACACACGAGTGCCGCGCAAGTGACACATAAGAAGGGCAATGGAGGGCATCGGGGCGCTGATGATCCGGATGCATCCCCGTTCGCTGACGTAGGATGGTGCGGTGCGGACGCATAATTGTGGAAGCATAATGGAATGCGGAATGTCGACGGCTGCGAAAGGGGTGTGCAATGGGCAACATCATCGATTACGCGCGTACGGAGACGCGCGATTTCGGCGAGCTTCCCTTCCGTGAGGCCGACGCGCTCGTGCTCGCGCAGCTTTCGTACGACGACGTGCCGGAATGCGTGCCGCGGCTTGACGACATCGAATCGCGATATGGCACGTTGCATGACCGTGTGAAGCAATTCGACCCGCGCCATCCCATACGCTCCGTGCGGATGCTGCGGAAACCTCCATTCGACGGTGTGACGATCGCGCGCGCCGACGACGAGCTGCACCATGGAAGCGCGGTGCCCGACCATAATGTCGAGAACGTGGGCTTGGTCGATCCGCAGGTGACGCACGATTTCTACCATGCCATCGCCGCGAATCCGCGTTTTTCCGGCATTGAGATGGGCGCTTTTCTCGAGCAGTTCGACGGCGATGAGCAGACGCAGTTCGCCGCCGCGACCTATCGCCTGCCGTCCGGCATGCTGGTTGTGGCGTTCCGCGGTACCGACGATTCGCTCGTGGGTTGGAA
>OGDF01002580.1_pt1 | contig 24188 bp, 19 predicted proteins | sample 1570141 | NCBI WGS metagenome assembly OGDF01 (sample SAMEA4370581, study PRJEB24528) | human gut metagenome | reverse complement strand
CGTCCCAGGTGCCGCCGACGCCCATCAGGAACACGGCGTCGTAGCCCTCGTCGGCAACCTTGTCGGCGAGCGCGGTCATCTTCTTGCCGGTCTCGTAGAGCGCCTTGCCGTCCTCGAGATAGCCCTCCTGGTCGAAATGCATGATCTCGATCTTCTCGGTTTCCTTCATTTGTCTCTCCTTTCTGGGGTTGTTTCCACATCCCCCATGCCAACGGGCATCAAAACCCGCTTACATTCCGTAACACTCAGCCGCTTTGGCCTTAAGCGCATTGACTGACTCTTCGTAGCCCTCTGCCTTGACCTCCATTTGCTTGGAGACGGCATCGAGATACGGGTGAACGTCCCATGACTTCAGACGCTCGGCGATTATTGCCGCAATCGTCTGGAAGAACACGAGATTGGGAATTGCACTGAGCAGCGGAGCCACCTGAGGCACCACAACCTCGTGAGCCCCACCCTTGGGATGGGCCGTGAGCAGCACCGTTTTTGCCGTAACGTTCGATAGCGCATCGGCGATATTCGCAAGACGCTCCGACCCCTGCGGATCGTCGACAATAAACACCAGATAGCCCGGAACGATCTGCATCTCGGGACCGTGGACGAACTCCTCGCCTTCGTGATGCATGGCAGGAATCTTGATGGTCTCGCTCAGCTTGAGCGCTGCCTCCTCGGCAACACCATAGTTGGGGCCGTTGCCGACGACCATAGCGGGCGTGTGCTCAGAAAGCTCGAGCATGTGGTCTTGGACATATGCCTCGGCGGTCTTGCACATCACGGCATTGGCCTGGATAGCCTCGCGCAGGTCGTCAAGACGCTGGGCAACGCCCTTGGCGTCAATCGTTCCGCGCGCCTGACCGCCGTAAATACCAAAGAGCACCAGGTACTCAACGAGAACCTCGACGCCCAGAGTCACAAAGTCCACCGACTCGACGCCCACACCGTAGTCAAGAACGATGTCAGCGTGTTCCTTGATGGGTGCCTCGACGTTTGCCGTGAGCGCAACTGCAGCCATATCGTGTGCGCGCATGTAATCGAGCGCCGCAATCGTATTGGTTGAATAGCCGCTCTGCGAGACGGCAATGTTAAGCGCATGCTGTGGATAGGTGTGTTCAAAATCGACGAAGGCCTCGGGCGTCACAACGGACACCTGCATCTGCAGCGCATCTTGCAGGTAATCGCGGGCGCAATCCGCAGCATGGCGCGACGAACCCGAAGCAACGATGCGCAGCGCGTCAAAAGAACCGGACTGGAAAATATCAACGAGCTGCGCTACCAGCTCAGACGAACGCTCGAGGTTCTCTCCCATACGCACATGGGCAAGCTGAACGTAATCGAGCATCTTCATCGTCTCACCTCGTAATAAATCATTAGTATTTGATACCAATCACAGTTACAGGTTACGGCTTTTTGATACCTCTTTGTCGATTAATTTATCCCCATCGGCGAACGGTCGATTTTGAGCCATGTAAGGTTGTATATACAGCTGACCCAACGATCAAAACTGGTTAGTTTCCCAGCCGTTATTCACAAAATACCAGCTAGTACGTATAGGTGTAGCCGCCCGTATCGCCACGATTGAAGGACTTTACATACTCGATAGCCTGACCGCTCGCGTCATAGCTCACGCATTCCAAAAGCAAAACAAGATCGCCCTGTTCCAGTCCAAGGAGGCCGGCATCTCGTGCGCCCAGCGCTTCGATATCGAGCTTTTCCTGTGCCATGACTGGCTTTCGGCCCAGCATCTCATAGGTCTCGTACAAACTGAAGACCGACACGTCAATATCTTCGATGGTTGGGAACAGCAGGCAGGGAATCAGCGCCGTCTCAATCGATACGGGGCTACCGTTTATGCAGTTCAGGCGTCGAACGGAATAGAGCAGGTCGTCCTCGGCGATGCCAAACAGGTCGGCGTAATATGGCCCCGCATAACGCTTGGAACGCGCGAGAATACGGACGGACGGCTCGCCGCCCGAAGCACGGACCGATTCACGGAAACCGACCGTGCGTTCAAAAAAAGCAGGTACTTTCTGCGCCACAAAGGCACCTTTTCCCCGAACACGGCGAATCTGCCCGCGCCGAACCAGCTCATCGACAGCGCTTCGGATGGTCAAGCGTGTCGTACCAAATTCCTCGGCGAGGTCTTTTTCGGACGGAATCATGGAACCCGTGGGATATGCACCGCGCTCGATACGTTCCTCGATGCAGCGTCGAATGCGCATATAAACCGGGGTGGCATCTACTGTTTCAGCCATTGTTCACCTGCCACGCTCCTCATGCCGTTCTCTTCGCCGTTATCGGCAAAGCGGAACTTTGTGGGCAAAATCACCGATTTGCAATGCTCCACAAAACGCATGTCCTTATCAAATTCGATCGAGCTCTCATAGAACACCGGCGTTCCCTCTTCTTGCTGGAGCAGCTCGGCCTCTTCGACGTTCAAACGCGAGATGGAGATATGCTCACGTCCATGCTCAACGCGCACGCCACCTTCTTTGAGCAAGACATCGTAAAGGCTCTCGCACTCAAAATCGTGCTCGGGAAGCGATGGGCACAGGGACAGGTTAACGTGAGCGGTCTCGATTGACGCCGGCTCGCCCTCAATAAGTCGAACGCGCTGCATGCGGAGCAAGGGAGCGCCTACAGCCACCCCAAGCTTGTCGGCAAGCGCCTCATCCGCCTCGATGGTCCCGGTGGAAACCAGACGAGAAGAGGGGTGCAGGCCGGCAGTCCGCACAGCATCGGAAAAGTTATACGTTTCCTGGAAGATGTTCAGCGGCTTGGGAGGACACACATACGTGCCCGATCCGCGACGGCTCTCGAGCGTTCCACACGAGATAAGCCGCGTGATACCGGCACGCAACGCCGTACGCGAAACGCCAATCTCTTCGCACAGCACGCGCTCGGCCGGCAGGCGATCGCCGCCGGCAAGCTGATGGTGCTGGATATACCAAAGAATTCCCTCAACAGCACGATCTTTGGGGGGAATTGCATAAGATTCGCCTGCCATTGCACAGACTCCTCATTCAGAAACGTATGCCGCCAAAATTAGGCCAGCCCTCCCATGGCATCAAATTCTGCCTTGATCTTCTCGGCGACATTCCGATACGACTTATATAGACTTGAATCGCGTTTGACTTCGTCGGTCATAACGGGAATCTCTAATTTGGAAACCTCGTCTTTTCCCGTCTGAACCGCCACAACAACGCCCATACCAAGACACATATTACGCTTGGCAGCGTTTATTTTCGCCGCCTTGGCAGGATTTGCCAGGATACGCTGGGCAAATTCCTGTTTAGAGACCGCTTCTTCGGCCTCCGGATCGCCCGCCTCGGCCACTTCGCACTGCAACACGTCCGCATAGTCAAAAATCTTCGGCTCGCCGCCGCGCTGATGCACGGCCCACTTGCGGCGCGTGGCGTCCTGGTAGATAGCCGGCAAAAATGTAAACCGCGGCGGGTCCAAAATCGTATCCGTGATGGTAAACACATCGGGATCAAAGGCATCCTGCGGGTTTTTCTTCTTGAACAGCCCCATATCAGCCTCCCGTACTAGCATTAAACAACTCAAGCTGAATATAGCACCAATTTCAAGCCGCCGCCTTACCCTATCGGTGCGCGGCGTCTATGGCTCGCCCAGCGGAAGAGTTCACGGACGAGGGCCGGGGTGCCTGCCTTGTTTTGAGAAGTGGGCTCCGCGAACTTCTCAAAACAAGGCAGGCACCCCGGCCCCGCCGGCAAATAGCGGACACTCCGCATGCAATCTATGCAAACAAACAAGTACGCTTAGCTACATTCGGTAAGATCGAGCACGCTGCCCTTAACGATAAGCGCCGGCTCCAGGACGACCTCTTCGGCACGCCTGCCGCCCCTACCGGCAAGACGCTTGGACATGCAGCCAAAAGCATGCTCCGCGAGGATACCAGGATCCTGCTCAATCGCGGTCAGCGCCGGCTCAAAGAGAACGTCGGCGGCCGAGTTGTCGTAACTCACCACCGAGATGTCGCCCGGAATGCTCTTCCCCATCTCGTGTAAGCGCTTGAGCAGACCGAGGGCAATGTTATCCGAGCTTGCGAACACGGCGGTGGCATCAGTTGCGAGCACCGCCTCCGAGGCCTCGTAGGCACTCGGAATGTAGTACTCGCTCTCAAACTCCAAACGCGCGTCGATAGGCAAGCCAACCTCGCGCAGTGCGCGCTCATAGCCGGCAAGTCGCTTACGCCCCGTATTGGAACGGCGCGCGTTAACCAAGCAGGCAATGCGACGGTGGCCCTGCTCGATCAGATAGCGAGTGGCCATGTAGCCACCCATCTCGTGGTCGAACATCACCTTGTCGCACTCGAGCCCCTCAATGGCACGGTCGACCATCACGGCAGGAATAGGCAGATGGCTGACCTCTTCGCGCAGGGCGCGGTCGTCGGAGAACTCGTCGCCCACAACCAGGAAGACGCCATCAACGCCGCGCGTTACCAGCTGGCGCAGCAGCTCCAGATCGTCATCGGCGCTTCCACCCGAGCTGGTAATGAAGAGCGCATAGCCATCCTCGCGGCAGCGCTTTTCCAGGCTACCGGCGAGCGAGGCAAAAAAGCGGCTCTCGATGTTAGGGACGATAAGGCCCAGCGTGCGCGACTCGCGCATGACCAAACTACGCGCAATCTGGTTAGGAACATAGTGGTTGCGCGCCGCGACCTCCTTGATGAGTTTGCGGTTTTCTTCCGAGATGCGACAGGGCCGATTATTGAGCACAAGCGAGACCGACGAGGGGGAAAGCCCCACCTCCTGGGCGATCTGCTTGAGGGTGACTTTGTTGGCCATCTCGCTCCTTCCGGGTTTACGCGCAATCTCTTGAAAGTATAGCGACTACCCCTCTACCTCGGTGATAAACACTTTACCAATCCGGTAGACGGCTGTTTTATCGCCGCCAGCGCACCAAATCCGTCCGGGTGGGGTATATTGCAATCGATTGATGACAACAACCACCAAAAGGCGGATATTCGTATGCACGAGAACGACTTTTTTAACGAGGACCTGCTGTGCGCGCTTGCTGGCGTTGCCGGCGAGGACAACGTGCTGATGAGCGAGCCCATGCGCGAGCACACCACGTTTAAGATCGGCGGCCCGGCCGACGTCTTTGTCACGCCCGATACCGAGCAGGGCCTCGTCGCCACGCTCGACACCTGTTATCGCTGCGACCTGCCGCTCACCATCGTGGGCAACGGCTCCGACCTGCTCGTCGGCGACAAGGGTATCCGCGGCGTTGTCGTGGCGCTGAGCAAGGGCCTCTCCGACATTACGGTCGACGGCACGCATGTCACGGCGGCAGCCGGTGCCTTGCTTTCCGATGTCGCCGCGGCGGCAGCCGAGGCCGGCCTTACCGGCATGGAGCCCATCTCGGGCATCCCCGGATCAGTCGGCGGCGCCTGCTACATGAACGCCGGTGCCTACGGTGCCTGCATGGCCGATGTGCTAGAGTCCGTGCGCGTCTACAAACCCGCTCGCCAGCTCGACGACGGCACCCGCGGCAGCGGCAACATCATCGAATTCGATGCCGACGAACTCAACCTGGGCTATCGCAAGAGCCGCATCGCCGACGACGGCTTTATCGTGCTTTCGGCCACTTTCAATCTCGCCCCGGGCAACGCCGCGATGATCAAGGCCGACATGGACGACTACCGCCAGCGCCGCGAGGACAAGCAGCCGCTCGACATGCCGAGTGCCGGCTCCACCTTCAAGCGCCCCGAGGGCCACTTTGCCGGCAAGCTCATCATGGATGCCGGACTGCGCGGACACGCCGTTGGCGGCGCGCAGGTGAGCGAGAAGCACTGCGGCTTCATCGTCAACGCCGACCACGCCACCGCCGCCGACGTCGACGAACTCATCCGCGACATCCAAGCCAAAGTCAAAGAGCAGTTCGACGTAGACCTAGAACCCGAAGTCCACCGAGTAGGCGAATTCCTCTAAAAAAGAAGGCCCCGAAAGGGGCCTTCACCATATTTATTCAGATAACCCAGTCCGGTGTGTCGCGCCCCGAACCCGAGAGGGCCGCGTGCCCGCCCGCATTATATTTGATTGATCGCGAGTTCCGCACGCAAAGAAGGCCACTTAATGTGGCCTTCGTCTTGCGCAGGACTGCCCGAGCAGGCAATCAAATATAATACGGGCGGGCACGCGGCCCCGTCGGCTTTACGACAGCGCAATACCGCCGAGCCAGCCCCAACGCACGCCAGAGCCAGTGCCATAGAAGCTAATAAACGAATCAAGCGACTTAGACGTAATGGCGCCCTCGTTGCTCATAACGATGCCGCCGCCAACGTAGATACCCACATGACCGTAGATAAGGCCCGGAGCACCCGTGCCGCTGTGCGATGAGTCGGCCACAATCATGCCCACCTGCAGCGCCGAGCGATCGGAGCTATAGCACCATGCATTAAACATATCGCACGCGTTACCGCCAAAGTAGCCAACGCCGGCGTTACGGAAGACATTGGTAACCCACGCCGCGCACCAGTTCTGACCCGGCGAAGGCGTGGAGTAGCACGCGTTGACGACGGCCTGCTGCTTGCCCGAGCCGGCATTCTGTTGCGGGGTTCCGGGCGCATACGATCCACCACCCGAGCTCGAACCACCCGAGTAGGAATTGTTCTTGTTCGCGGCGGCAGCGGCAGCGGCGGCCTTCCTGGCAGCTTCCTCGGCCTGGGCGGCAGCGAGAATCTCGGAATCGCGCTGAGCCATGAGCTCCTTGACGTCGTCGGAAAGACCGTTCAGCACGGTCTGGACTTCTTGCTGCTTGGCCTGCATATCCTGCATCTGAGCCGTCTGCTGATCCTTGAGTTTCTCCAGGTCGGCCTTTTGTGCTTCGAGCTCGGTCTTCTGTGCGTCGAGCTCAGCCTGAATCGTCTGGATATCCTCGATGGCATCGCGGTCGCTCTTGTTGATCTTCTCAACGTAATGCGCGTTGGCGACGAGTTCCTCAAACGAGCCAGAGGCCAGCAGCAGCGACAGGATGTTCGTGCCGCCGGACTTGTAGCTGGCGGCCACGCGATCGGAAAGGTCGTTGCGCTTCTTCTTGAGCTCGGCCTTCTTTTCATCGATCTGGGCCTGCGTGTCGTCAATCTTGCCCTGGACATTCTCGATGTCGTTGAGGGTCTGGGCATTCTTGTTGGCCAGCGCCGCATACTCATTTGCGATGCTGTCGAGCTGGGCCTGAACCTCGTCGAGTTGGGCCTGGGCGGCATTCAGTTTATCGGTGGTTTCTTTGGAAGCCTCCGCCGCATGGGCGCGAGCGGGCAGGCCAAAAAGAACCGCCGCAGAAGCGGCGCCGAACAGAGCCTTGAGGGCAGTGCGGCGCGAGAGCTCCTGGGAAAGGATGGAATCGCTGTTTGGTGACATATGTACTCCGTTACATGCTTATTTATATGTCGCTCAACTCATACATATTAGCGTACATATGGCGCGTCCCAACGATTTCCACGAACGGCAGGAAACTGCAAGGTCAGCGGCTCGTAAGCAAATGCCAAAGATCAGGTTATGCGTACGCAAGCTCTTCTATGAGTACGTTAGCACAATCCTCTGCTTTTCCTACAGCGCACGATTTGGGCGTCCCTGCCTGCGCTATACTCCCCTGAAGAAGTGTTCCTGATTCGATAGGAGACTACATGTCCAAAGCACTCGACCCCAAAGACACCTGTGTCCTCGTTACCGGTGGCGCCGGCTTTATCGGCTCGCACACCGTCGTTCAGCTGCTCGAGGGTGGCTACCAGGTCGTCATCGTCGATGATCTCTCCAACTCCAGCGCCGTCGCCGTCGACCGCGTCAAGACCATCGTGGGCGACGAGGCCGCCAAGAACCTCACCTTCTACGAAGCCAACGTGCTCGACCGCGATGCGATGAACAAGATCTTCGATACCCATCAGATCGACCGCGTCATCCACTTTGCCGGCTTTAAGGCCGTCGGCGAGTCGGTGAGCAAGCCCGTCGAGTACTACCACAACAACATCGAGAACACCCTGGTGCTCATCGACGTCATGCGCAACCATGGCTGCAAGTCCATCATCTTCTCGAGCTCCTCGACCGTCTACGGCGACCCGGACAACCCGCCCGTCACCGAGGAGGATCCTAAGAAGCCCGCGACCAACCCCTATGGTTGGACCAAGTGGATGATCGAGCAGATCCTTATGGACGTCCACACCGCCGACCCCGAGTGGGACGTCGTGCTGCTCCGTTACTTCAACCCCATCGGCGCTCATCCGTCGGGCCTGATCGGCGAGGACCCCAAGGGCATCCCCAACAACTTGGTGCCCTATGTCGCCCAGGTCGCCGTGGGCAAGCTCGAGGCCGTTCAGGTCTTTGGCAACGACTACCCCACCCCCGACGGCACCGGCGTGCGCGACTACATCCACGTGTGCGATCTGGCCTCTGGTCACGTTGCCGCCCTTAACTGGATGAACGGCAAGACCGGCGTCGAGATCTTTAACTTGGGCACCGGCACCGGCACCTCGGTACTCGAGGTCGTCGCCGCCTTCTCCAAGGCTTGTGGCAAGGAGCTGCCCTACGTGATCCGCGAGCGCCGCGCCGGCGACATCGCTGCCAACTGGTGCGATGCCTCCAAGGCCGAGCGCATGATGGGCTGGAAGGCCCAATACGACATCGCGGACATGTGCCGCGATAGCTGGAACTGGCAGAGCCACAACCCCAACGGCTTCGCCGACGCCGAGTAGCAAAAACCTACATATCGCTCTTGCCCCGATCTCACGTTGTGAGGTCGGGGCTTTTTCATGGCATGTAACCATTCGCCGAAAATCGACCAACTTTTTTATCTTGCCTGTACATGTTTAAACAACATGTTTTACAATAGGCGTATCGAATCAGAACATCGGAGGCGGACTGCACACCCATCGGCAGGCCGACCCCACAACAAGAAGGTTGGTGAGCGCATTCATGGAGCGTGCAAGCGGCGTCCTCATGCCCGTCTCATCTCTGCCCGGACCATACGGAATCGGCGGCTTTGGTTGGAATGCCTACGACTTCGTCGATTTTCTCGCCTCGTGCAAACAACATTACTGGCAGATTCTGCCCCTTACGACGACCAGCTATGGCGATTCGCCCTATCAGTCGTTCTCGGCCCGCGCAGGCAACCCCAACTTTATCGACTTTGCCGAGCTTATCGAGGCAGGGTATCTGGAGCAGCGCGATATCGATGGCGTGTATCTGGGATCCGACCCCAGCAATGTCGACTACGGTGCTATCTTTGGCGGCCGCCGTCAGATTCTCGACCGAGCCGCTGAGCGCTTTGCTGCCGACAAGCCGGCCGATTTCGATGACTTTATCCAGGCCAACGAGGACTGGCTCATCCCCTACTGTGAGTTTATGACCGTCAAAGAGGAGTGCGGTCTCAAGGCGTTTTGGGAGTGGCCCGCGGAGCTCCGTACCCGCGGCGAGGCTTCCGCCAAGGTCTGCGCCGACCATCCGGCGCGTATGCTCTACCACCAGATGACGCAGTACTTCTTCGATCGCCAGTGGAGCCGCCTCAAGGCCTATGCCAACGAGCGCGACATTCTCATCATCGGCGACCTGCCCATCTATGTCTCGCGTGACTCCGTCGAGATGTGGGCGACGCCTGAGCTCTTTAAGATCGACGCCGCCGGCAATCCCGTGAGCGTCGCCGGCACGCCGCCCGACCAGTTCTCGGCCACCGGCCAGTACTGGGGCAACCCCATCTACGACTGGGACGCCATGGAGTCCGACGGCTTCTCCTGGTGGGAGGGCCGCATTCGCGCCGCCCTCGACATGTACGACGTCATCCGCCTGGATCACTTCCGCGGCTTCGAGGCCTATTGGGAGGTGCCGTTCTCCTCGCCCGATTCGTCCTACGGTTCGTGGACGCAGGGTCCCGGCCTCAAGTTCTTCAAGACGCTCGAGGAAAAGCTCGGCACGCTGCCCATCATCGCCGAGGACCTGGGCTTCCTCACCCCCGGCGTCATCGACATGCGCGACAACTCGGGCTTCCCCGGCATGAAGATCCTGCAGTTTGCCTTTGAGGGCACCAACTCGTACTACCTGCCGCATAACTACATCGCCAACACCGTCGCCTATGTGGGCACCCACGACAACGAGACGGCGCGCGGTTGGTTTGAGGGAACGGCCACCCCGCGTCAGCGCGAGCAGGCAGCCCTGTACACCCATCAGCAGGCCGGCGAACCCATGGCCGACGCACTCAATCGCACCATCGCCGCCAGCGTGAGCGACACGTGCATCTACACCATGCAGGACCTGCTCAACTTGGGCAACGAGGCGCGCATCAACACCCCTGCCACGCTGGGCGGCAACTGGACCTGGCGCATGCTCGACGGCGCCATCACCCGCGAGCTCGAGCACAAACTCACCGACTGGACCGAGACCTACTTCCGCATCCCGTCGGAAGCCGAAATCGAGCTTCCTCAATAGGAGCTACCGCGCCCAACCCCTCCCCACCGTGCGGACGCGCTTGCTTTTCCCGCGCGAGGCCACCCCAATCCCCTCGCGCGGGCTTCTTATGAATTGCAGACATGAAACAACCCATCACAGGAGAAAACATGCCCCGAATTAACCTCATGGAACTCGCCGAGCAGTCTTTTGGCACCTCGCTCGAGCAGCTCGACGACCGTCGCATTTACAAGCTGCTGGTCAAACTCGTGCAGGAGCGCTCCGCCGCCCGCCCGCTCAACAACGGCAAGAAAAAGCTCTATTACATTTCCGCCGAATTTTTGATCGGCAAGCTGCTCATCAACAACATGATCGACCTCGGCATCTACGACGAGGTTAAGGACCAGCTCACCGCCGCAGGCCACGACCTCAACAAGATCGAGGAGTTCGAGGTCGAGCCGTCGCTCGGCAACGGCGGCCTGGGCCGCCTGGCCGCATGCTTCCTGGATTCCATCGCCACGCTGGGCTTGACCGGCGATGGCGTGGGCCTCAACTATCACTACGGCCTGTTCCGTCAGCGCTTTGTCGACAACCAGCAGAAGGCCGTCCCCGACGAGTGGCTCGGTGAGCAGGACATCCTAGTCGACGATGACCGCTCCTACACCGTCGAGTTCGGCGATTTTGCCGTTACTTCCAAGCTCGTCAACATCGATGTGCCCGGTTACGGCCAGCCCACCAAGAACCGCCTGCGCCTGTTCGACCTGGCGAGCGTCGACGACGGCCTGGTCCCCGGCAGCTCCATCGACTTCGACAAGACCGAGATCGCCAAGAACCTCACCTTGTTCCTCTACCCCGACGATTCCGACGAGCAGGGCCGCCTGCTTCGCATCTACCAGGAGTACTTCATGGTGAGCAACGCCGCCCAGCTCCTGATCGACGAGGCCGTCGAGCGCGGCAGCAACCTGCACGATCTGGCCGACTACGCCGTGGTCCAAATTAACGACACGCACCCCACCATGGTCATCCCCGAGCTCATCCGCCTGCTCACCACCGAGCATGGCATCGAGTTTGACGAGGCCGTGACCATCGTACGCTCCATGGTCGCCTACACTAACCACACGATTCTTGCCGAGGCGCTCGAGAAGTGGCCGCTCGCCAGCCTGCAGAAGGTCTCCCCTGCCATCGCCGACATTATCGTCAAGCTCGATGAGGTCGCGAAGGCCGAGCACGATGACCCGCGCGTCGCCATCATCGACGAATACGACACCGTCCACATGGCCCACATGGACATCCACTTTGGCTTCTCCATCAACGGCGTAGCCGCCCTCCACACCAAGATCCTCGAGGACACCGAGCTTCATCCGTTCTACGAAATCTATCCCGAGAAGTTCTCCAACAAGACCAACGGCATCACCTTCCGCCGCTGGATCCATGGGGCCAACCCCGTGCTCGCTAGCCTGCTCGACGATGTGATCGGCACCGACTGGCGCAGTACCGGCGATCTGAGCAAACTCGCCAAGTTCGCCGACGACAAGGACGTTCTTGAGCGCCTGGCCGCCACCAAGGTCGAGGCCAAGGCCATCATGCGCCAGTTCATGGCGCTCGAGCAGGGCGTGACCATTCCCTCCAACGCCATCATCGACGTCCAGGTCAAGCGCATCCACGAGTACAAGCGCCAGCAGATGCTCGCGCTCTACATCATCTGGAAGTACCTCGATATCAAGAACGGCAACAGACCTAAGCACCCCGTCACCATCATCTTTGGCGGCAAGGCGGCACCTGCTTACACTATCGCGCAGGACATCATCCATCTGATCCTGACGCTGTCGCAGTGGATTGCAAACGACCCCGACGTGGCTCCCTACCTGCAGGTTGTCATGATCGAGAACTACAACGTCACCGCCGCCGAGCGCGTGATCCCCGCCGCTGACATCTCCGAGCAGATCAGCCTGGCCTCCAAGGAGGCGAGCGGCACCTCCAACATGAAGTTCATGCTCAACGGCGCCCTAACCCTGTGCACGCTTGACGGCGCCAACGTGGAGATTGCCGAGCTCGTGGGCGACGAGAACATCTACACCTTTGGTGCCTCGTCCAAACAGGTCGAGCAGCTCTATGCCGACGGCACCTATGACGCCGGTGTGCTCTACCGCAAGCCCGGTATTAAACTGCTGGTGGACTTCATCACCAACCCGGCCTTTATGGCGACCGGCAACGCCGAGCGCCTGCAGCGCCTGCACGATGACATTAAGGGCAAGGACTGGTTTATGGCCCTGCTCGACATTGAGGAGTTCATCCAGACCAAGGAGCGCGTGCTGGCCGACTACGAGGACCAGGACGCCTGGATGCGCAAGACGCTGATCAATATCGCCAACGCCGGCACCTTCTCGTCCGACCGCACCATCTCCCAGTACAACGACGAGATCTGGCACCTGAACTAATTCGCTTCCCTTACCCATCCTCTTGAGAAACGGAGTCGTGGCAACACGGCTCCGTTTTTTGTGCCCGCACGTTACCCTGTGACCCGACTCGACCAAACAATCTCGATCTGTAACAGCTACTCGGTAAAAACGGTCCCAGCTGTTACAGATTGAGACATACCGGCCCCTTCCCTTGGGTTTATCTCAGTCTGTAACATCTAGCAGCTGAAATTCACCTTTGGTGTTACAGATTTAGATGAAATGGTTAGCTCAGCGGAACCGTCTCGATCTGTAACATCTAACGTCCGAAATCGGCCCTACCCGTTACAGATCGAGACAAACGACCGGTCAGACAATCCCAACACAAAGAAAGGCTCCCCTCTCGCCCAGTGGACGGGAGGGGAGCCTTATATGTGACCGCGGCAAAAGGATGGCAATACCGCAGTCGCCCAAAGGGAGGGCCTGGATGCACCAGGCCTAGATTAGGTTCTTGCCAGAGACCTTATCGAAGAGGTGGGTCGCGTTCTTCTCAAACTTGAACCAGATGGTGTCGCCAGCCTTGAGCGCGCCCTTGGCCTCGAGGTCGACGACGGGGATAATCAGGACAAACTGGCCGTCGGGAGCGGTCACGTGGACATGCTCGGTCGAGCCCATGAGCTCGGTCACCTCGACGGTACCCTGGAGCGCGCCCTCCTCGCCCTTGTCGGCAAGCAGGATCTGCTCGGGACGCACGCCGGCCGTAATCTCCTTCACGTCGCCGCCGTCCCAGTTGAGGGCAAGTTGAGCGCAAGTCTCGGGGGCGAGTGCCACGTTCATATCCTCGGTCTTGACGGTAAAGCCGTTGCCCGAGCGCACCAGCTGGGCATCGAAGAAGTTCATCTGCGGCACGCCGATGAAGCCGGCGACGAAGATGTTCGCGGGATGGTTGAAGACCTCCTGCGGCGTGGCGATCTGCTGGACGACGCCGTCCTTCATGACCACGATACGGTCGCCAAGGGTCATGGCCTCGGTCTGGTCGTGAGTAACATAAATGAACGTGCCCTTGATCTCGTGGCGCAGCTTAATGAGCTCGGCACGCATCTGGTTACGAAGCTTGGCGTCCAGGTTGGACAGCGGCTCGTCCATCAGGAAGACCTTGGGGTCACGCACGATGGCGCGGCCGATAGCGACACGCTGGCGCTGGCCGCCGGAGAGCGCCTTGGGCTTACGGTCGAGGTACTCGGTAATGCCCAGAATCTCGGCAGCAGAGCGAACCTTGCGGTCGATCTCGTCCTTGGGAACCTTCTTGAGCTCGAGCGTAAATGCCATGTTCTCGTACACCGTCATATTGGGGTACAGAGCGTAGCTCTGGAACACCATGGCGATGTCGCGGTCCTTGGGCGCCACGTCGTTGACACGCTTGCCGTCGATGAGCACATCGCCCGAGGTAATGTCCTCCAGGCCGGCGACCATGCGCATCGTCGTGGACTTACCGCAGCCAGAGGGGCCAACGAGGACGACGAACTCCTGGTCGTGAACGGTGAGGTTGAAGTCCTCTACAGCGAGCACACCGTCCTCGGTAACCTTGAGGTTGTGCTTCTTCTCCTCGGTCTTCTTCTTTTTGCCAAAGAAGCCTTTCTTTTTTGACTCGTTGTTGGGATACACCTTCTGAACATGTTTGAGAACAATCTCGGCCATGTCTCTACCTTTCGATATGCGGCGCCGCGCTGAGGGGCGCCGCAGAAACTTGCAAAACAGTTACGGCATTAGCCCTTGACGGCACCTGCCACCACGCCGTCGATGATGTACTTCTGACAGAGGATGTACATGATAACGATGGGGATAACGACCATCATGATGCAGGCCATCATGGGGCCGAGCTCGACGTGGCCGTAGCCGCCGCGGAAGTACTGAATCAAGATAGGAATGGTCTTGTACTTGGTGGAGTCGAGCGTAAGGTAGGGCAGCAGATAGTCGTTCCAGACCCACATGGTCTCGAGGATGCCGACCGAAAGATAGGTGGGCTTCATGATGGGAAGGACGATCTTAAAGAACACCTGGACCGGGTTGCAGCCATCAATCATGGCCGCCTCCTCGATCTCGAGCGGGATGTTCTTTACAAAACCGGCGAACATAAAGACCGCCAGGCCCGCGCCAAAGCCCAGATAGATAAAGCAGATGTTGAACGGCGTGTTAAAGCCGATGCGGTCCGCCAAATTGGACAGCGTGAACATGAGCATCTGGAACGGCACGACCATCGAGAACACAAACAGGTAATAGAAGAAGTTCGAGATCTTGTTGTTGACACGAACCACGTACCAAGCGCACATGGAGCAGCACACCAAGATCAGCACGACCGACGTGACCGTGATGATGAGCGAGTACATAAATGCCGAGGCAAAGCCCTGCTCGTTAAGGGCGTGCATGTAGTTTGCGAGGCCGTTGAACGTCTCGGGCGTGAGCAGATCGAATGCCGTGGTGGTGCTGATTGCGGTCGCTTTCTTAAAAGAATTAAGCGCAATCATGAACACGGGGTAGATCCACGCGAGCGACAGAATCGTAAAGAAAATCGAGAGCGCGCGGTTGATAACCTTATCGCGTTTCATTACTGCTGCACCTCCTTGGACCTCGTGGCCTTAAGCTGGATCATGGAGATGGCCACGACCAGGATGCAGAAGATAACCGCCTTGGCCTGACCAATGCCCTGCCATGCGATACCGGCACGCGAATAGAACGTGTTGTAGATGTTCAGGGCGAGCATCTCGGTGGAGTGCGCGGGGGCGCCGCCGGTAAGGGCGAGGTTCTGGTCGAACAGCTTAAAGCCGTTGGTGATGGACAGGAACAGGCAGATGGTGATGGTCGGCATCAGGTTAGGGATCTTAACCTTCCAAAACGTCTGCCATGCCGTAGCGCCGTCGACCTTGGCGGCCTCGATGTAGTCGGACGGAATGGACTGCAGACCAGCGATGTAGATGATCATCATGTAGCCGACCTGCTGCCACAGGGTCAGGATGATAAGGCCCCAGAAGCCAGCAGCAGAGTTAAGAGCGATGAGCTGGGCGCCCACGTTGGAGAGCAGGCAGTTGATCAGAATCTGCCAAATGTAGCCCAGCACGATGCCGCCGATCAGGTTAGGCATAAAGAAGATCGTACGGAAGATGTTGGTGCCTTTGAGCGCCTTGCGGGTGAGCGCCTGCGCAATGGCCAGGGCGATCACGTTGATGAGCACCGTCGACAGGAAGGCAAACGCCACGGTAAAGAAGAACGACGTGGAGAACTGCGGATCGGACAGCGCGCGCACGTAGTTCTCGATACCGACAAAGTGCGCGTTACTAATGATAATAAACTGGCAGAACGAGAGATAGAAGCCCTGGATAAAAGGGATCACGAACCCGATCATAAACGCCAGGCACGTGGGCAGCATAAAGAGCGGCCACCAGCGCTTGAGTGCTTTGCCCATAAAAGGGTCCTTTCAATATGCAGGGGGCGGGCAAACCAACGTCTGCCCGCCCCCTGTCGCTAATCAGATAGCTTGGGCAGCAACTGCTTACTCGGAAGCGGCCTTCTCGGTCTTCCAGCCATCGACGAAGGCGTTCTTGACGCCGTCCCACTTGCTGTTATCGGCAGCGTAGGCAATCAGAGCCTGCTTGAGGTTCTTCTTCCACTCCTCGGAGGGGATGTAAACGAAGTCCCAAGCGACGGTCTTCTTGCCGTCCTTGGCCATGGCAACGGCCTGCTGCGAGAAGACGTTGGTGGTCTCCTTGGCACTCTTGAACGGAGCGGTCAGACCCATCTTGTCGGCGATGATGCTGGTCGGGGTGTCAGCGGTGACGCACCAATACATGAAGTCCTCGGTGGCCTTCTGGGCATCCTCGGAAGCCTGGGAACTGACGCACCAGTAGTTCTCACCGCCGGAGCACAGGCCCTGGTTCTCCTCGCCGTCAACACCGATGTAGATGGGCATCATGCCAATCTGATCGTCGGTCATGCCGGCCTTGACGAGGTCAGAGTAGGCCCAAGAGCCGTTCTGGTAGAAGACGGCCTTGCCGGTTGCGAACTCGTTGGTGGCGTCGTCGCCGGTCTTGGAGGCAAGCTGCGAAGGATCGCAGGTGGAGTCGGTGATGTACAGGTCGAAGATCTGCTTGTAGTTGTCGAGGAACTCACCCTTGATCTCGTCGTCCTCCTGGTTGTGCTCCTTCTCAAACTCGTAGTAGAGCGGCATGTTGGCAAGGTGGGTGGTGTAGCGCCAGCTGGAGGAGTCGTCCATGCCGGCGGAAGTGAAGGCACCCTCGACACCAAGCTCGTCCTTGCGGGCCTGGATGTCGTCGGCACAAGCCTTCAGCTTGTCGAAGGAGTTGATGTCCTCGGCCTTGTAGCCAGCCTTCTCGAGCAGCTGCTTGTTGTAAATAATGCCGAAGCTCTCCTGAACCCAGTCGATGCACACATCCTTGCCGTCGGACTGCAGAGCCAGGGAGTCATCAATGAGCTCACCGCGGAGCTTGGTATCGGACAGATCGGCGCAGTAGTCCTTCCAGTTCTTAAGACCGGTGGGGCCGTTGACCTGGAACAGGGTCGGAGCGGAGCTCTTGGACATCTCGGACTTGAGCTTCTCCTCGTAGGTGTTGGAGGCGGCGGTCACGATCTTGACCTCGACGCCCTTCTCCTTCTTGTACGCCTTGGCGATCTCCTTCCACTCCTTGTCGACCTCGGGCTTGAATTGGAGGAAGTAGACAGTGCCCTTGCCGCCATCGCTGGAGCCAGAGCCAGAGGCGCCGCAGCCCGTAAGGCCAAGGCCGAGAACTGCCGCCGCGGATCCTGCGAATCCGAGGAACTGCCTTCTGCTCATGTTCTTCATTGATATCCACCCTTTCGGTAACCGGTACGACGGAGTCCGGTCCGCCGCCTTTGGTATGTTTTCGAGAGGAGTCGTTTCCTCCCCTCCGTCACTTAGCAGAATAGACGTTATTTCGATTTGTTTGAACAAGTTCACGCCGAGCGGTATGGATTCTTCGTTAAACGGTAAAACCGCAGGTAGCAGAATATAGGTAAAAACGTGGGCGAAAACGAAGGATGCCGACTCGTATGAGCCGGCATTTAACGTGTTTGAACAGGCGTTTTGTTGTTTCTCGCACGCTCGCGCCACGCGGATTGGCCGCGTGAGCCCCGTGCAAAACCTATCGACGAGCGGTCACCCAGTAATGGAAGATCTCGGGGTGGATGTGCGCGCTCGTGCATTCGAACAGCACGCCGTCGGAGGTATAGGACTGATTGTCCATGACGGCAACGCAGTTGTACTCTCCCAAATCGAGGTACTTTTTGTCGTCCTCGTTCGCAAGGTTGACCGAAATCGTACGACGACAAGTGGGGATGCGCATGCCGAGTTCGCCCTCAAGATAGCTATAAATAGACTTCGAGGCGATTTCGGGCGTAAGGCCGCGCACCGCGGACTCCAGAAAATAGTCGAAGTCGACCTGACGCGCCTTACCGTTGAGGCTACGAACGCGGACCAGCCGAATAAGCGCATCACCCGGGTCAAAGCCCAAGCGGTGTGACATCTCCTCGGTGCACTCCACGTTTTCGAACTCGATAACTTCGGTCGATGCCGTCTGACTGTTGCGCTTGGCATACTCGTTGAACGACTCGACGCCTTCGAGCGAACCAATCACATCGTGCGTGTTCTCGTTCCAAATAACGCGCACGCCCTTGCCATGAATAGGCTGGACGAACGCCTCGTCGGTGAGCATGGCGATAGCGCGACGCAGCGTGTTGCGCGAGCAGCCGAACTCCTCGGTGAACTCGTTTTCAGACGGCAACAGCTCGTGCGTCTTATATGTGCCGTTCATCACGCGAGTTCTCAGCTCCTGATAAATGGCGTCATAGCGTGCTTTAGGCATGAAGTCCTCCCCAGTGTCTCATCCCCTCTGCATCTGTATGATAGCTTTCCACGAAACGTCTGTTGTATCAACATCTTCATCCTCGAATCACCATGATTGGTCACACAAATGCGCAGACGTCCCGATCGGCTCCTTAACTACCGCTGCCCGATTTCGCAACCCCCTTTGCTACAAAACATGTATGCTTAAGAGCATCTGCAAATGCAAATATTGCTGGGGCGCAATCGGGAGGATCTCAAGCTATGATGCAGAAACTCCAGCGATTCGGCGCCGCGATGCTCACACCCGTTCTGCTGTTCTCGTTTGCCATCACCATTGTGGGCATCGGAACGCTTTGCACGACCCCCGCCGTAGTGGGACACCTCGCCTCAAAAAGCTCACTTTGGTACCAGGTATGGTATGTCGTTCTCCAGGGCGGATGGACCATATTCAATCAGCTACCGCTCTTGTTCGCCGCTTCGATTCCCGGCGGCCTTGCACGCAAGCAGCCTGCTCGCTGCTGTATCGAATCGCTCGCTTCGTATCTCACGTTCTGCTACTTTACCAGCGCATTTATTGAGGTTTGGGGCGGACCGCTCGGCATCGACTACATCGCCAACTCGAGCCTTGTCTCCAATATGTCCATGGTCGCGGGCATCAAGACGCTCAATACCGGCGCGTTCGGCGCGATGGTTATCGCCGTCATCGTCACCGGCATCCACGATAGGCTCTACGATGCGCCCGTTCCCGAGATTTTTGGCATGTTCTCGGGTTCCGCCTGCGTCTACTCTGTTTGCTTCTTCGTGATGCTCATCCTTGCCGGCGCCGCCGTCGTGGTTGTCCCCGTCTTGCAGCAGGCTCTGCTTTGGGTCCATCGCGCCGCCATCGACAATGCCCCCCTGAGCGTCGGAATCTTTGTGTTCCTCGAGCGCATTGCCGAGCCTTTTGGCCTACACCACATCATGTACCTGCCGGTTTACTACGATGACCTCATCGTTCGCGGAGGTGTCTATTCCGAGTGGGCAAAGATGCTCCCCGAGCTCGCCACAAACGCGCAATCGCTCAAGGACCTGGCACCCTGGGCGGGATTCGCCGCAACCGGATGGTCGAAAGTCTTTGGCATTCCCGGAATCGCCGCGGCTTTTTATGCCACGTCAAAGCCCGAAAAGCGCAAGCCGTTGCTCAAGCTACTCATCCCGGTCACCGCGACAGCCGTGCTCTGCGGGGTGACCGAGCCGTTTGAGTTCATGTTCCTGTTCTTGGCGCCGGGCCTATTTGTGCTGCACGCGCTGCTCGCCGCGCTGATGTCCGCAGTCATGTATCTCATCGGAATCGTCGGCGTTTTCTCCGGCGGTGCGTTCGAGATGATCCTGTTCAACGTCATTCCGCTCTCGCACGCCCACGGTCTCGCCTACATCGCCGCACTTGTCTTTGGCCTTTGCTTTACGGGTATCTACTTTGTGCTCTTCAGGGCTGTGATTCTCAAATTCGATATCAAGACGCCCGGACGCGGAGACAAGGAGCTCGGCGCGTATCAGTCGGGCAGCTTCCCTAAGAGCCCGCTTGCGTTCTTCAGTTCGTTTGGCAATAAGCGAGACGCGAAGAATATGTCTGATGATTCTGCTAAAAAAGGCCAAACCAAAGCCGCAGCAGAAGAGGAGCTCTCCAAAGAAGACCGTGCATTTGCCGAACGCATCATCGAGCTGCTCGGCGGCAAAGACAATATCGACACGCTCACCAACTGCTCAACGCGCCTGCGCGTGGAAGTCAACGACCCTGCGAAGGTCGCCGATGCCGATGCGTTTGTTTCTGCGGGCACTAAAGGAATGATCTCGCAGGAGCGCGCCGTTCAGGTTATAGTAGGTTTGTCTGTCGTTCGCATTAGACAGCATGTCGACAGCATTTTGGGTGCCTAGTAGTCCGGGTTAGCATCCGCTTCTCTTTTGTATTGCAGTATCAGCGCTGATTAACCCGAAGGGAAAGACCGATGAGCAAGGCTGCGGTCTTCTTTGACATAGATGGCACGTTGGGATGGAACGACCCCAGCAAAGAAAATGAACTGCCCATCGACCAACGCGGGCTATCTCCCGTGCCGAGCCCGCGTGTTGCGTCGGCGATTCAAAAGCTCGTCAACAACGGCAACCATGCGTTTCTGTGCACGGGGCGCCCCGTCGACGGCATCCATCCCGATTTGGCGCGTCTGCCGTTTGAGGGCGGCATTTACCTCGCGGGCGGATATGTCGAAGCGCACGGTAAAGTATTGCTCGATGCCCCCTTTGAACGCGAACTGCTCCTAAAAATCGGCAAACATATCGAGAAGTCGCCCACCGGTGCCAAAATCGAAGGAAAGCACGATCTCGTGCAATTCTGCGGGGGCTTGGCTGGAAATTTGGTCGAAACGCCTCATTCCATGGATGAGGCGATCGAGATGATCGACAGCCATACCGTTTACAAAATCATCCTGCCGACTCCTGTCGCCGACGGCATCGCACAAGACCCCGAGCTGTCCCAACTCGTGACCATCAGCGCACTCGAGCTCAACAATTCCGAGGTCAGCCCACGCGCAAACACCAAACGCAATGGCGTACGCTCCGTTCTGGCACTGATGGGAGATGCCGTCGATAAGTCCTATGGCATCGGTGATGCCGAAAACGATGTATCGCTTTTGGACGAAGTCGATGTGGCGATTGCCATGGGCAACGCCATCGATGCCGCCAAGCAACATGCCGACTTTGTCACCGCGTCCGTCGATGAAGACGGCGTCGTAGTCGCGCTCAATCATTACGGCCTGATTTAGCGGAGAGCGCGCCAGCCGGCGGCGGGGATGGTCACCCGCGCTCTGCCCCTTCGCATGCCGCTTACGGCATACCCAAATGGCGCACGTCCGCGCGTTGCATATCCGTGCGTTGCCCTCACGTGCCACGTGCTCACGCGTATCCATGCGCCGCATGCGCCCGCCCTCCAGACCATTCGGAGACGCGCACAGCACACTTAGACTGTTGCCTTGTGGCAATATAGACGCATCACGTTTTCAATTGCCCAGCCGTAAGGAATGCGATCACGTTGGCTAGCTTCTCAGATTTTCTCACGCGCCATCTGCCCGAAATCAACGAGTATCTAAGCTCCTGTTTTGAGGGGCGCACCGACGACCCCCAGATTCAAAAATATCTGTACGGGCCGCTTGAGCATTTCACCGAAAACGCCGGAAAGCGGCATCGCCCGCTCATTTGCATGCTCGCGGCAAAAGCCGTTGGCGGATCATTTGGGTCTGCAATGAGCGCCGCTGCCGCCATCGAGCATTTTCAGTCGGGCGCACTCATCCATGACGACATCGCCGACAACGGACAACTTCGCCGCGGCGAGGCATGCATGTACCTCACCGAGGGAGAGGGCTTGGCTATCAATGCCGGGGATCTTGCGCTCATCATGGTCACCGACACCGTGCTTGCAGACCCTACACTCGACGATACGTGCAAGCTGCGCGTTCTACGCGAGCTCACGGACATGACGATTCGAACGATTGAGGGACAGGCGCTCGATCTCGGTTGGGTGCGCGACGAGCGCTTCGATTTGACGGTCGATGACTATCTTTCCATGGCGACGCACAAGACGGCGTATTACAGCGGCGCGGTTCCGCTGGCATGTGGCGCAATTATCGGCGGCGGAAGCGAGGAGCAAGTCGAGGCGCTTCGCACGTTTGGCCTTCACACGGGTCTCGCCTTTCAGATTCAAGACGACCTGCTCAACTTGATTGGTGAAAAAGAGGCGCAGAACAAAGACTTCCGCACCGATATCACCGAAGGCAAGCGCACGCTCGTCGTTGTGCACGCGCTCGAAGACGGTCGCCACCACGACGAACTCGAGTCCATTCTTTCAAGCAGCACCGATGATTCCGCCCAGCTCGATCGCGCCGTTCAGATCATGGAGGAGACCGGCTCTATCGATTTCGCGCGCACCTACGCGCTCGATCTCACCGCCAAGGCCAAAGCAGCACTTGAAGCAATCGAGCTCGATTCGCATTGCAAAGACCTGTTTATGGATATGGCGGACTTCTTTGTTGACCGCCTCAACTAGTTCAATAGTCACGCGCAAAAGCATCCGCACCACCTTACGCACTGCATTGCAACCGTTCTTCACCACGGCAGGCGCACCTAATGCGATAGGGTTTTGGTTGAAACGCCCCCCGCTGGCGTATTAGTTGATAAACTAGACTTTGTTTGAACGTTTTGTCTCTATGCTCGCGCTTATGCTCGGGCACTTGAAAGGAATCGCATGGATCCAATCGCGCAAGGAATGCAGGGTGCTGCCGTCGAAGACGTGCAGACGCGCCTCGTGCAGCTCGGATATCCCATTGCGGAAAACGAACTTTCCGACAAATCTTTTGGAACCTCGACAGCTCAGGCAGTCAATACGTTCCGCTTGGATAACGGGCTCCCCGCAGGCGATGCCGTCGACATGTCCTGCTGGTCTACGCTCGTCGACGCCTCGTATAAAATGGGCGACCGCACGCTTTATCTGCGTCTTCCCAATTTTCACGGAGCCGATGTCAAGACGCTTCAACGCGCGCTCAACGTGCTCGGCTTTGCTTGCGGCGATGATGACGGTTACTTCGGCCCTCATACCGAGGCTGCACTCCAACAGTTCCAAGAAAACGTCGGTCTCTTTGCCGACGGTATGGCATTCCAGGATACGTACGCCTATATCGAGCGCCTGCACCACGTGTGGGAGGGCAAGCCGTCGGTAACCGAGGCGGAATCGCGCATCGGATTCGCGCGAGCCGCAAACGTACTTGAGCGCTACCGCGTCGCTGTTGCCGGCGAGGACCCCGTTGCCCGCAACGTGGCGTCACGCATGTGGAACATCGCATCTGCCACAACCGAGGACAGCGGCATGATGCTGTGCGATAACGATATCCCCGAAAATGTCGACCTCGTGCTCGAGATCGCGAGCAACGAACTGCCCGAGGACGCCACTCCGCGCGCGACGATCGCGCTCTACGAGTGCCATAACCTTTCTCAGCGAATTCGCACGGCAAAGGAAGCCGCAACCCAGAAGCCCGCGCGCATTCGCATCGAACTCACTGGCATGACGCAGTACAACGGCACGTTCACCACGAGCGATGCCCAAACGATTGCCGTACGTTTGCTCGATGGCGTTTGCGATGCGCTCTCCGATTAGGTAAACTAATCCAGCGCCTTCGTGTTTTCCGCGTTGGCATTAACATATTGGGACGTAGTTCAACGGTAGAACTCCGGTTTTTGGTGCCGGCTGTTGGGGGTTCGATTCCCTCCGTCCCAGCCCGATACAACCATGCGCCCCGCGTCCCTTCCGACATGGGGCGCATTTCCTTGGCCTGCGGAGGGGATCGAACCCCGTGAGGGTGCGGAGCTGCGGAAACGCGCAAGCGTTTACCAGCGGAGCACGCGAGGCGCGGAGCGCCGAAGCGGGACGTCCGCGCGGAGCGCGGGCGCGATTCCCTCCGTCCCAGCCCGATACAACCATGCGCCCCGCGTCCCTTCCGACAT
>OGDF01002579.1_pt1 | contig 24189 bp, 17 predicted proteins | sample 1570141 | NCBI WGS metagenome assembly OGDF01 (sample SAMEA4370581, study PRJEB24528) | human gut metagenome | reverse complement strand
ACAAAGCTTCATCTTTGCCTGTCTTTAAACTGTGATGAGGAGATCTCATCCCGTTACTCCAATCCGTGGATCAGCGAGCTGGCAAGACATGCGAAATGCGGACTGGTATTTGAACCGGCAAGAAAAAACGGTGCGATTGTCAGTGACCGAAAAGGTCTTGCCCGATATGTCATTGATTTTAAGGGAATTTATGCCCATGCAGGCGTAAATCCGCAGGATGGTGCAAGTGCGATCCATGAAATGGCTGAGTGGATCACCCGTCTGGTACCGTTAAATGATTACGAACATGGCACCAGCTTAAACGTTGGTATCGTAAAGGGTGGTATGGGAGCAAATACGCTGGCTGAGAATGCTCAGTGTGAAGTGGATATCCGCTTTACGAATATTGAGGCTTGCCATAAAATTGAAGCTGCGTTTGAAAATCTCAGAACCAACCCGATCATCAAAGGCGTTACCGCTACCGTAACAAGAGTAGGATTCCGTCCGCCTATGGCATCTACAGAACGTTCCAGAAGCATGTTGGAAATCATGCGTCAGGAAGGTGAAAAATGTGGCGTAGACGTGAAATGGGTAACAACCGGTGGTGGATCCGACGGCAACTTCATGGCATTTGAAGGCTGCTCCGTTATGGATGCAGTTGGTCCGGTAGGTGACGGTGCCCACGGAGATAAGGAATTTATCTGGCTTGAAACCATCAAACCGAGAACAGAAATGGTTTACCGTACGCTTGTGAAGCTGGAAGAAAAAGGATATTTCGCTTAAGTTTTAGAACATCCGATTAAAAAGAAGGTGTAAATAAAGTGTGTAAGTTGAGGCAAAAACTTACACACTTTATTTTTTGAGTAACAGGGAATTTTTTTACTGGTTATACCTGTCGAAGCCATAATTTGAAGTATTTCCGCGTCACAGAAAACGGCACAGGACCGAGATCGAGAAGAAACTTATGGAATTCCTTCGCGGAAAATCGGTTCCCCAGCGTTTTTTCTGCTTCCTCCCGCATCTCCATGATCTCCACATACCCGCCGGCATACTCTGGATAATTTGCCGGATTGTCGATCATGGTCTGCCAGAGTTCCTCCACCAGCGCGTCATCCGCGTCAAAGCAGGTGCGGACAAAGGCGGCAGCCCGGTCTTTTGACCAGCCGTCATAATTGATCCCGATATCTAAAAGTGAGTGAAAACAGAGAGAAAAGGACCGCATGGCGGCCTGATAAGCGCTGGTTTCTGCAGAAAGACCGTTATCATAGAAGTAGGATAACTGTTCCACATAAGTTGCCCATCCCTCGTTTGCCCCGGAACAGGTGAGCAGGGCCGCCAGGGGATTTCTCGTATGTTCCCGGAAGTAAACAGTCTGATAAAGATGCCCGGGAAAACCTTCATGGGCAAGCGTGGGATACAGTTCGTCTTTTGCACCGGTGCTGCCATTGTTGATATAGATCACATTTTTGGTGGGATCGTCAAGGGGTGCAGTAAGATAAAACGCCGGACTTAACGTAGATTCCAGCTGAGTGGGAACGTACCGGATCTCATATTTTTTTGAGGCTTCGGAAAGAACCGGGAAATCTCCGGACATCTGTGTCTGCAGATCAGCCAGGATCGCAGGTGGATCTGTAAGGCGGAAGGAGAGATCAGGACCTGTCTTTTTCGAAAGAGAAGAAATCGTTTCCAGATCTTTCTGCATCCGGTCAGACAGAGCTGCCTTTAATTCTTCTATATTATAAGAAAGGCCGGGACCGGATCGTAGAAGATATTCATAATACCGTCTGCCATTCCGGAATCCGCAGAGCCCACCTTCATTGATACCGCGTCCCTTTAATCCGGAGAGCCCATCGATTAGATGGCGGTAAGCGGGAAGAAACGAGTTCTTTATGACCTCAAGATGGCGGGAGCGGAAATTATTTTTCTGCTGTTCCGACAGGGAAATATCTGTGGAAAGAGAATTTAACCGTGTCTCAAAGGTTTCCGTGAGAAAATTGTTCACGGGATCTATGAGATAACTCTGACAGGATTCCAGGATCCGTTCGATCGAGGTGTCAGATGGTCCGAGTCCGGCAACTGCCTTCTGCTCTTCAAAGAAGAGGATATCCCCATAATAGGAATCAAGCTGGGAGAGCAGAGCAAGATAATCTTCCACATCCTGAAGCGAGTGAAAAGAATACTCCGCCAGCAGGATCGGAAGCTGTGCCTGGATCCCGATGGTGGGAGCGAGAGGCTGATCATAAAGTTCTAAACCTTCTGCCATCAGACCGGTCTCAATTCTCTCGGAAAGTGAGTCATAGAGGATCTGCTGGTCATCGGACAGCATATGGGGATCAAACTCGGAGAGCTTTTCTTTCAGGTCATGAATTTCATGATTGCTTTTTATGAGCTCCGACAGACGGTATGTACCGAGAGCAGCATCCTCAGCATCAATTCCATAATTTTCCGGGTGCAGAAGTGTATAGTGAAGATCCAGAGTGCTGGAAGACTCCATTTCTTTCCGAAACAGTTCCGTGCAGAAGGCGTCGAAATCTGCCTGAAGCTTTCGCTCCTCTTCGGAATGACCGGATCGGGTAGAAGAAAGAACGTCAGAAGAATAAAATTCCTCGGTTTCCGGGGAAAGGGACCGGGAGATCCGGTCATTCTGGCAGGCAGTAATGAAAACGGTCAAAACTAAAGCGGCAATAGCAAGGCGGAATGTTTTAAAAGCCATAGATCTTCGGACCTCCGAAAAATATTGGCTGACCAGTCGCGGAAGAAACAGCCATTTGGTTCAATATATGCTTTGCCGGTAAAAACAGAACTTTATAAGGATAAAAAAATAACTGCCCGGTGGAGGTGCCGGGACTTATTGTTGAGAAAGAGAAAAGGGCTTATTGTTATGCTTGTGATTTGTCCAGAAAATCATGGATGATTTTCAAATAAAACGCTTTACGCCCAAACATGGACGTATGGGTCGCCCCCTTGATCAAAACTAACTGCGCCCGGGGAATCAGCCGGGCCATAAGGCGGGAGTGGGAGACCTTCACCAGATCTCTCGTTCCGGCGATCAGGAGAACTGGCGCCTGGACATTTTCAAGCTGCTCCCGGGACATCATGGGAGAATTGCAGAGCAGGGAAGCGAGCTGTTGATGACGGAAAAGACATGAAAGGATGCAGGAAGCGGCAGGATTTTTTTTGCAGATTCCCCGGAACAGACTTGTCGCCGCTTTCAGACAGAAGTATTTCCCCACACAGAAAGCCCGGACAGGAAGAATCAGCCCATCCGGTGAGACATTTCCACTGATGGCAATCACAGCCTGAGTTCGTTCCGGAAACAGGGATGCGAATTCCAGGGCGATATTTGCCCCATCGCTGAATCCAAAAAGAATACAGGATCGGATATGAAGAACATCCAGAAGCGCTGCTGCGTCCCTCGCCATATCTGTGGTAGTGAACTCTGATTCCGCGTATTCCGGCTTGATCCGTGAGCGCCCGTGGGCGCGGCTGTCCATGAGAATGACACGGTATTTCATGGACAGCTTTTCTTCGTAATAATCAAAGATCAGGTGCGTCTCCGCGTTTCCGTGCAGCATTAAGATGGGAATGCCGCGCCCGCTTTCCTTATAATAGATCCACGCCTGAGACGTATCCGCCATTCCCTGACGGCAGATCATTTTTTCCATTTGTGCAGTTCTCCTTTTAGAAACGTCAGAATGTAACCGCGGATCCCGTGGGGATTCTGGATCTCGACAGCAGCGTAGAGCATGCTCGGCGTCGGATATTTCGGAAGGTACGCGTAATAGGACGGAACCCATTCGGTGGGACTGTACTTTTCTTTCGCGCGGTAAAGATCCCGGAATCCATAGCAGGCATTTAAGTGGTCATAGATAAACTGCAGAAGACGTTCCATCGGATTTTTGCTCTCGGCACTTAATCCTGCCAGAGGGGCAACACCGAGACTGCCATAGCCGATGCCTTCTTCCTTGAATACTTGAAATGCCTCGTATATGATCGTCTCCATGACTCCGCTGGGCGCGTCTTTCCCGTGCCTCGTCACATCTGCCATGTAGCCGTTTTTTCCAAGAAATGGAACAAAGACGATAAAGGCAACCATTTTTCCATCAGAATTTAATGCGTAGAAATAACGCTTATCCATTGGATTCTCAAGTCCCACGGTACCCATGGTGAACTGGAGCATGCCGCTCTTCTTGCCATCCAGCCATTCATCGGTGATCCGGTCGAATTCCCGGTCAAGAGCCGGATCGCGTTTCTCAAGGACCTTGTATTCATGGACGGTGACACCAGCTTTCGTGGCATGGTTGATGTTCATTCGCATCTTCGCACCCTTTTTGCCGCTGATCTCGTAATCGGCGAGTTTAAAACGCGCCTCCTCACCGCTCTTTACGAGACCAAAGCCCTGTTTTTCATATTCCCTGAGATAGTAGTCCGTCAGCCCGAGGAAGAAGATATTGTGTGCGCTGTTCTGGCAGAACTCCTTAAATTCCGCGAGAAGAGCCGGAAAATCTTCATCCCTGCACACAGGATCACCGTTTACAACAATGGTATCTCCGACGGTTCCATAAGGAAGCACTCCATCGACAGAATGACCGAAATACAGACATTTGTCATCCTCCAGCGCGAGATAGGAGCATGGATTCTGACTGTAAAGATTTAAAAGTGTTCTGGCATGCTGGATTTCCTGGGATCCGTGGGCCTGTTTCTGAATCCACGGGCGCATGGCACAGAGAATAGCGGCGAGAATACAGCCCCAGCTGAACCAGAACAGGACAAATTCCGTTCCGTGGTGTTCAGCCATAGACGCGGGAAGACTTCCCATGCCGAAGATCATACTGATTCCCTGAGTGAAGCTGTCGGCAAAGGAGATAGAAGTACCGTCTGCGGCTCCGAGCCGCATATAATGCCAGGTGATCCCTGCATTTATGAGGACACCGATGATGGCAAGAAGTGACAGAAGCAGTGTCTGTCGGCGGTTTCCGCGTCCGGCCGGACAGCAGAAATCTTTTCGTGTGATAAAAAACAGAATAAACAGGAGAAGATCGAGAATCATGATCCCGTTGTGCAGCGGATGTCCCATTCCGATGAGCCCGCGCAGAAAATTGAGGACAAAGATTCCCATGGCGATCGTCCATGCGTTCCGTTTTCTCTTCCATAACTGCAGGGACAATACGAAAAGAACAATGGAAAAGGCACGCTGAACCATGCGCCCCATCTCAAAGGATCCCTGCATGGCCTTCGAGATCCTGGAAAACGGGAAAAAGGTTAAAAGGAACAGGAAAAAGGAAAAGACGGCGAGCAGAAGGATCGTGATATTTTCGACCCGGATCCGGAGCTGTCTTGCGCGTTCCTGATTGTTAAGTAATGTATGATTCATAAGCTCATTCCTCCAGAGTTAAGAGACGCCGCAGATCTGCAGGATACCGATGCAAAGATCTGTGAAAAAGTTTTTTGGTAACCACAGTGTAGTCTTTTGCGGATAAAAAATCAATAAAAATATTAGAGTTCATTTATGCGATGGTTTGGATGAAGATGCATGGCTGAACTGCAACATAAAACGCCGGAAAAACAAACGATACCTTGACAAATTTATTCGAACAGGATAGACTAAAGGCATCATATGGAAAAAGCTTGGAAGGGAAGAGTATGCCGAAAGGAAGCTTTCAGAGACCCCGGTTGGTGAGAAAGGGGAGCAAAGAGGCGGCAGAAGATGGTCCCGGAGCTGTGCAGGTGAAAGCGGAAACTGTGTTAGCCTGTGCCGGAAGCGCCCGTTAGCGTGTCAGGCTGTTTTTGACAGCCGGTGAGGGCGATGACCGTGAGGCACCGCCGAATTTAAAGTGGTAACACGGGGAGACTCGTCTTTAATAATTAAAGACGGGCTTTTTTTATTTGACAGGAAACTCCGAAGGAACGTCCTGTTAAACAAAAACGCACACTTGCGCGAGGAGGCAGGTTGTCGCAAGAGACTGCGCGAGAGCTCTGAACGTGCCAAAGCACATTCTTTTTTATGTCATTGTGCAATAAAAACGACCGGCAGGAAAAAAGCCGTAAAAAGAGATAAAAAACAGGAGGAATCAATCCATGTGTACAAACTGTAAGAAACCATACTACATTTCCACAGCGATCGCCTATACATCCGGCAAACCGCATATCGGAAACACTTATGAGATCGTATTAGCAGACGCGATCGCACGCTACAAGAGAGAACAGGGCTATGACGTTTACTTCCAGACAGGAACCGACGAGCACGGTCAGAAGATCGAGTTAAAGGCTGCGGACGCAGGCGTAACTCCGAAGGAGTTCGTTGACAACGTAGCAGGACAGATCAAGGAGATCTGGGACCTCATGAACACTTCCTATGATAAATTCATCCGTACCACAGATGATTACCATGAGAAACAGGTCCAGAAGATCTTCAAGAAATTATATGATCAGGGCGATATCTACAAAGGACATTATGAGGGACTTTACTGCACACCGTGTGAGTCCTTCTGGACTCCGTCCCAGGTCGTAGACGGAAAATGCCCGGACTGCGGACGTCCGGTACAGCCGGCAAAGGAAGAGGCATATTTCTTCCGTATGAGTAAATATGCTCCGAAGCTCATCGAATATATCAACGAGCATCCGGAGTTTATCCAGCCGGTATCCAGAAAGAACGAGATGATGAACAACTTCCTGCTTCCGGGACTTCAGGATCTCTGTGTATCCAGAACCTCCTTCAAGTGGGGAATTCCGGTCACTTTTGATCCGAAGCACGTTACCTATGTATGGCTGGATGCGCTGACCAACTATATCACGGGAATCGGATATGACTGTGACGGAAACAGCGACGAGAAGTTTAAGAAATACTGGCCGGCAGACCTTCACCTGATTGGTAAAGATATTATCCGCTTCCATACCATTTACTGGCCGATCTTCTTAATGGCTCTCGGTCTTCCGCTTCCGAAGCAGGTATTCGGACATCCGTGGCTGTTACAGGGCGATGGCAAGATGAGTAAGTCCAAAGGAAACGTACTCTATGCAGATACGCTCGTTGACTTCTTCGGTGTAGATGCAGTCCGCTACTTCGTACTTCATGAGATGCCGTTTGAGAACGATGGCGTGATCTCCTGGGATCTTATGGTTGAGCGCATGAACTCTGACCTTGCCAACATCCTCGGAAACCTTGTAAACCGTACCGTTTCCATGACAAATAAATATTTTGGCGGAATTGTCGAGAACAAGGGCGCTGCAGAGCCGGTGGATGAAGAGTTAAAGGCAACCGTTCTTGAGACGGTCAAGAAAGTAGACGAGAAGATGAACAAGCTCCGCGTTGCAGACGCGATCACAGAGATCTTCAATATCTTCCGCCGCAGCAACAAATATATCGATGAGACAACTCCGTGGACACTTGCAAAGGACGAGGCAAAGAAGGACCGTCTTGCAACCGTTCTTTACAATCTCACAGAGGCGATCACCATCGGTGCGTCCCTGTTATTCTCCTTCATGCCGGAAACTTCTGAGAAGATCCTCGCTCAGTTAAACACAGAGAAGAGATCGCTGGAGAACATGAATACCTTCGGTCTGTACCCGAACGGAAACAAGGTTACAGAGAAGCCGGAGATCCTGTTTGCCCGTATGGACATCAAGGACGTTATGGAAAAAGTTGAGGCCATGAAGGCAGCAGCCGCAACAGAGAAACAGGAAGAGAAGAAGGAAGAAGAGAAGCCGGGCATGGACGTTGAGAAGAAGCCGGAGATCACATATGATGATTTCGCAAAGCTTCAGTTCCAGATCGGTGAGATCGTGAAGTGTGAAGAGGTTCCGAAGTCCAAAAAATTACTTTGCTCCCAGGTTAAGATCGGTTCTGAGACAAGACAGATCTTAAGCGGAATCAAGGCATGGTATAAACCGGAAGATATGGTCGGCAGAAAGGTTATGGTCGTTACGAACTTAAAACCGGCGAAGCTCGCAGGCATGTTATCGGAAGGCATGATCCTCTGCGCGGAGGATGATGAGGGCAACCTCGCATTAATGACACCGGCAAAGGATATCAAGTCCGGTTCTGAGGTCTGCTAAGTGAAGGTACGCTTTTGCTTTTCGGCGGAACAGCTAAAAAACATTGCTCTGGTCAGCATGGTCATCGACCATGCGGCCGTTGGGCTTATTGAACAGTCAGAACTGGCTTCGGGCGCTGCCTGGAGTCTCTGTGGGACAGCCATGCGCCTTGTGGGGCGTGTGGCTTTTCCTCTCTTTGCGTTTATGATCGCAGAGGGCGCAGCGCATACGCGGGACCGGAGATGGTATGCGCTGAGGCTGCTTCTGCTGGCGGTTATTTCGGAGATCCCCTTTGATCTTGTGGCGGGGGGAACATGGCTTTTTCCGGCGGACCAGAATACGGTGTTCACATTACTTCTGGGACTTCTGGCAGTCTGGGCTGGAGATCTGATCTGTGGGACCGGATCTGGAGTGTCATACGGAAACCGGGAAAAAACAGGAGATGGCGGCAGGAAGGCGGTAGGCCAGAGGAGATTTCCGTTGGAATATGAGCGGTATATCCGGGTTCTGGCGGCGGTTCCTTTCGGACTGGCAGCCTATTATCTGAAGACGGATTATGGGTTTATGGGCGTGCTGTTGATCGTTATATTGTATACATTGCGCACGGAACCACAGTTTCGCACGGCTGTCTGCATTGTGTTTTTATTTTGTATGTATATGGATTTCTATGGCGCTGCGGCTTGCGTTGCAATTTTCCTGATAAACCGTTACAATGGAGAAAAAGGCAGTGGGAGCGGAAGAATTTTCTATCTGTTTTATCCGTTGCATCTGCTGGTGATCCGGGGAATCAAGATGGCTGTGGGACTGTAGAAAATGAGATTGTGTAAAATGTCATACAGATGCCGGCACCGGATGAAAAAGAAAACGACATATGACTTGAGGACAGAAAGAATGGACTATATTTTTGACACACATGCCCATTACGACGATGAGGCATTTGACGCGGACCGGGAGGAAGTGCTCACGGGACTGAAAAAACAGGGAATCGGAACCGTTGTGAATGTCGGAGCGAGCATCGCGTCAACAAAGACAACGCTGGCACTGGCCGAGGCGCATCCCTTCATGTATGCGGCGGTGGGCGTGCATCCGAACGAGACGGCGGAGCTTACGGATGCGGACATGAAATGGCTGGAATCTCTGGCAGAAAACCCGAAGGTTGTGGCGATCGGTGAGATCGGTCTTGACTACTACTGGGACGAGCCGGAACGGGAGATCCAGAAACACTGGTTTTCGGCGCAGCTTGAGGTCGCAAAGAAGACGGGACTCCCGGTGATCATCCACAGCCGTGACGCGGCGAAGGACACGTTAGATATTATGAAGGTGGAACACAACGGTGCCACCGGCGGCGTGATCCACTGCTTTTCCTACGGAGTGGAGATGGCGAGAGAATACCTGAATATGGGATATTACATCGGGATCGGCGGAGTACTGACCTTTAAAAACGCGAAAAAACTGATCGAAGTGGCAGAATATGCGCCGCTCGACCGGATCGTTCTGGAAACGGACTGTCCGTATCTGGCCCCGGTGCCAAACCGGGGAAAACGAAATTTCTCCGGAAATCTTCCGTATGTAGTGGAAAAGCTGGCGGAGATCAAGGGCGTTTCCGCGGAAGAGATCATCCGGGAAACGGCGAAGAACGCTAGAGCGCTGTATCGGATCACAGAGTAGGAGTTTCGGGACGATCAGACCGATCGGACTGCGATATCGGAATAGTATCAAATTTTGTATACAAGATGCAACTCATGCAACAAAAGTACCTGCGCAAAAGCGCAGTCCAAAATAGAAAGAGAGAAATAAATGGCGAATCTGGGAAACCCAAAGAATACCATAGAAATCATACAGAAGTATGAATTCATGTTTCAGAAAAAGTTCGGTCAGAACTTTTTGATTGATACTCATGTACTGGAGAAGATCATCTCCGCAGCCGGGATCACAAAGGATGACTGCGTTCTTGAGATCGGACCTGGAATCGGAACCATGACCCAGTACCTTGCGGAGAATGCCGGACATGTTGTAGCCGTTGAGATCGACCGGAACCTGATCCCCATCTTAAAGGAGACACTGGCGGATTACGACAACGTGACCGTCATCAACGAGGATATCTTAAGAGTCGATATCAAGGCACTGGCCGAGGAATACAACGGCGGAAAGCCGATCAAGGTCGTTGCGAACCTGCCGTACTATATCACGACCCCAATCATCATGGGGCTCTTTGAGAGCGGAGTGCCGATCGACAATATTACCGTCATGGTCCAGAAGGAAGTTGCGGACCGCATGAAGGAAGGACCGGGGTCCAAGGATTACGGCGCTCTGTCCCTGGCTGTCCAGTATTACGCGGAGCCGGAGATCGTAGCGAACGTACCGCCGAACTGCTTTATCCCGCGCCCGAATGTGGGATCAGCGGTGATCCGGCTTACAAGACATAAGGAGATGCCGGTTGAGGTGAAGGATCCTGCCCTGATGTTTAAGATCATCCGCGCGTCCTTCAATCAGAGAAGAAAGACGCTGCAGAACGGTCTCGGAAATGCGCCTGAGCTTCCGTATACAAAGGAACAGATCGCAGCAGCGATCGCAGAGATGGGACTCACTCCGACGATCCGCGGCGAGGCGTTAAGCCTTGCACAGTTTGCGCAGTTGTCGGATATTCTTGGAGAGATGAAATAAGAAGCACGCGGATATCTGGTCATGCGGGAAAATGAGTCTGTCCGCAGCATGGACTTTGTATACAAGCCAGAGCGCTATGGTGAAGCAGAAGAATAGAATATAGGACGGGAGGAAGCATTATGGGATTTACAGAACTGTCACACGCGTTTATCGCGGCAAAATATTATGTTTACCTGAAGGAAATCTTCGGTGACCGCGGCGAGGCGGCATTTTTGCATGCCACCCGATATTACGGCGAACAGCGTGGACGTCGGATGGCACAGCGGGCGATCCGGGACGGAAAACCTCTGACTTATGAGACATACTGCCAGTACGGTGAATGGGTCAACACGGAAGAGGTGAAAGCACAAGGACTCGGAAACCAGTCCGAGACGACAAGCTTAAGCCCGGACTTTCAGATCCACATCCATGTCTGTCCGTGGCACACCCAGTTTAAGAATATGGGACTCCCGGAAGCGGGACTTCTCTATTGTAAGGACCTGGATGCGTCTATTTCCCGAGGTTTCAACCCGGAGATTCGCTATGAGGTCTCCCAGACACTCCATGACCATGATTATTGTATACAGACGATCCGGAACGCCGGTTTGACGCCGGAGTCCAATATGGCAAAAAATCCGGCAGGCCTCAGATCTTTCGAGTACCACTGCGCTCACTCCTACTGGGCATACCGGGAAGTCTGTGAAGCAATCTTCGGGGAAGAGGGGACACGGATCGCTGAAAGAGTCCTTGATGATTTTGCCGCAGAGTATGGAAAAAAGATGGCAGACACGCTGGCAGGATATGCAAGGACGAATTTTAATATCGCAGACTAAGAAATCAGCAGCTTTGCAAAAAGAGCTGCTGAAATATTGCTGTTAGAAAGAAGAACAAGGTATATCGAAATACTTTTTGAAGAATATTGAGGAGCAACACTTATGAAACAGATCAACATGCTGGAATCCCCGGTCCGCCAGGTATTTTTCAGTTACCTGGTGCCGTCCATCAGCGCAACACTCGTGACCTCCATTTATATTCTGGCGGACACGATGATGATCGGACGCGGAGTCGGTGGTTCCGGTATTGCGGCGATGAATATTTTACTGCCGCTCTACAACACATATTTCGGGATCGGAATGATGTGCGGAGTCGGCGGCAGCGTTCTCTTTGGGTTTTCCAGAGGACGCGGCGATGAAAAACGCGCCAGAAGTTATTTTACGGCGGCACTCTGTGTGGTGCTTGCTCTGTCAGCAGTCTTTCTGATATTGGGAAGAATCTTTTTCAACCCTCTGATTACTTTTATGGGAAATACCCCGCTCTTAAATGAATACACCGTGCCTTACGGAACTGTGCTCACAACAGCGGCTCCCATGTTTGCCCTGTCTTCATTCCTTCAGGCATTCGTCCGAAATGACGGTGCGCCGAAGCTTGCCATGGCGGGCGTGATTAGTGGAGGCGTCACCAATGTGATCCTGGATTATGTATACATTTTTATCATGAAATGGGGAATGGGAGGTGCGGCGCTGGCGACAGCCACTGGAACGACACTCACGGTGCTGATCCTCGCAAGCCATTTTTTCTCGAAAGATAACCACTTGAAGCTGGAATTTAGCGATGTGTGGAGACGGGTGCCGGAGGTGCTCGGAAATGGGCTCGCAAGCTTTATTCTGGAGATTTCCAACGGCTTCGTGATGCTGCTGTTTAACCGCCAGCTCCTCGCTTACGTGGGAGAGATGGGAATCACGGTCTATGGAATCATCACAAACACCGCGCTTGTAGCATCGTCCATTTCCAACGGTATCGCTCAGGCAGTACAGCCGTTGCTTTCCGCAAACTTTGGCGCGGGAAACCTGAAGAGAGTCGGCGAGGCGAGAAAACTGGGAGTCCGGACCGGATTTGCCGCAGGCTTCATATTCACTGCGATCGGCATGCTGATCCCGGTACAGTTGTCCTATCTGTTCCTGGACCCGACACCGGAGATCCTCACAATGGCGGTCCCGGCGATCCGGCTGTATTTCCTCTGCTTCTTAGTCAGCGAGTGGAACATCATCAGCGGAATGTATTTCCAGTCTACTGTAAGACCGCGGTTTTCTTTAACGATCACACTGCTCCGCGGAGTGATCTTAAACAGCGTGTTCGTGTTCCTTCTCCCGGCACTCTTTGGTGTAGACGGAATCTGGCTTACGGTGACTGTATCAGAGTTCATCACGGCGGGCGTTGCGTTTGTGCTTATGAAAAGGGAAAAACATTAATATAAAAAAAATATGGTAACTGTTCAGTAGGTCTGCGCACTTGCTGCGCTGACCGTAAGAAAACATAGGCTGGAGGGCAAAAATCCCATCAGCGAAGCTGATCTGGAATGGATTTTTGCGTGTAACTATGAAGGTACTGAATAGTTACAAAATATGTAAACAACGGACTCAGGGATCTTTGAGAAAAAGGATTTCGGATTCCGTTGTTTCTTTTTTCATTGCCGTGTTCTCAGAAGAACCTTCCGGTGGCAGGTTTTGCAGGTGTATCTGGAAGAAACAGGAGACAAATTCGTTAAACTTATTTCAATTGACACTATAACGGCCTATTGGTAAAATGGAGATAGCGACATTAAATAAAGAAAGAAGAGGAGAACAATATGACGATCAGAATCGGAATTATGGGTTATGGAAATCTTGGACGCGGCGTTGAGTGCGCCATCAAACAGAATCCGGATATGGAGCTTGCGGCAGTATTTACAAGAAGAGATCCGAAAAATGTCAGGATCCTGACCGAAAGCGCAAAGGTTTACCATGCGGACGAAGCGAAGCATATGACAGATAAGATCGATGTCCTGATCCTTTGCGGCGGAAGTGCGACAGATCTTCCGGTACAGACACCGGAGTATGCGAAATATTTCACCGTAGTGGACAGCTTTGACACACACGCGAGAATTCCGGAGCATTTTGCAGCTGTCGATGCAGCAGCAAAGGAAGCAGGAAATGTAGCAGTGATCTCCGCAGGCTGGGATCCGGGTATGTTCTCCTTAAATCGTGTATACGCAAATGCAATTCTCCCGGATGGTAAAGACTATACATTCTGGGGCAAAGGTGTAAGCCAGGGGCATTCCGACGCGATCCGCCGCATTGATGGCGTGAAGGACGCAAGACAGTATACAGTCCCGGTTGAGAGCGTGCTGGAGAGAATCAGAAACGGCGAGACTCCGGAACTCACAACGAGAGAGAAACACACAAGAGAGTGCTATGTTGTTGCTGAAGAGGGTGCTGATCTTGCACGCATCGAAAAAGAGATCGTAACGATGCCGAACTACTTCTCCGACTATGATACAACGGTTCATTTCATCAGCGAGGAAGAGATGAAGCGTGACCACTCCACACTCCCGCACGGCGGTTTCGTGATCAGAAACGGAAAGACCGGATGGAATCAGGAGAATACACATGTGATCGAGTATCGTCTGAAACTGGATTCCAACCCGGAGTTCACTTCCTCCGTGATCGTTTGCTGTGCCCGCGCCGCATTCCGCATGAAACAGGAGGGAATGAGCGGATGCAAGACCATTCTTGACATTCCGCCGGCATACCTTTCCGCAAAGAGCGGCGAGGAACTCAGAAAGAATCTCCTGTAATCATAAAAAGAACCTTTAAAGGCGGCGAAAGAGCCGGCCTTTGATCAATCATACCTCCGCCCTGTGTCCGCAGCCGACAGATACAGGGCGGAAGTATCAATTGCCATGCATTCAGAAAAGACCGCAAACGGGATCCATGCATGGCGGATTTTGTAGAGGGTGAAGATATGACACTTAAGAAGAATCATCCGGCAGGTTACAACGGGATCACGGACGGTGTGATCTGGCAGCAGCTTCTGCTCTTTTTCTTTCCGATCCTGTTCGGGACATTTTTCCAGCAGCTTTACAACACGGCAGATGCCATGATCGTTGGAAAATTCGTTGGAAAAGAAGCACTTTCCGCGGTAGGGGGTACGACAGGAACGTTGATCAACCTGTTAGTTGGTTTCTTCGTCGGAATGTCCTCCGGCGCGGCCGTTGTCGTATCCCAGTTCTATGGGGCAAAGGAAGACCAGCAGGTGCAGAAATCGGTCCACACATCGTTCTGTCTGGCGCTGGCCGGCGGTGTGGCACTCTTAGTGATCGGTGAGATCTTCACTCCGGCTGCAATCCGGGCTATGGGTGCTCCCGAAGAGATCCTTGGATATTCTGTGACATATCTCAGGATCTATTTTCTGGGTATCATAGGAAATCTGGTCTATAACATGGGCGCTGCGATCCTACGAGCTGTGGGAGATTCGAAGAGACCGCTCTATTTCCTTGTGGCGAGCTGCCTGACCAATATTGCTCTGGATCTCCTGTTTGTAGTCTGTTTTCATATGGAAGTTGCCGGGGCGGCGCTTGCGACGATCATGTCCCAGCTTTTATCGGCAGTACTCGTTATGATAACGCTGATCCGGACAAAAGAATCTTACCGTTTTATCCCGAAGGAACTCCGTGTGGAGCCGGTATTATTAAAGAGGATCATAAAGATCGGTCTTCCGGCGGGACTCCAGTCCATGATGTACTCGATCTCCAATATCCTGATTCAGGCAAACATCAATGGATACGGAACGAATACGATCGCGTCCTGGGCAGTTTATGGAAAGATTGACGGTATCTTCTGGATGACCATGGATGCCATGGGAATCTCCGTGACGACCTTTGCGGGTCAGAACTTCGGTGCGGGCAAGATCAGACGTTTAAAGAAGGGAACCTACGTGGGACTTCTCATGTCGACGATCATCACGGCGGCACTCGGTCTGTTTATGTTTACGGCAGGTCCGGTACTCATCAGTCTCTTTACCAACGATGTGGATGTCATGGCGGAGAGCATGAGTATTATCCGCTTCCTGGTGCCGTTCTGGTTCTGCTACATCTGCGTCAACGTATATCCGTGTACGCTGCGCGGTGTGGGCGATGCCCTGATCCCGATGCTGATCATCTGTGTCGGTACATGTATCCTGCGTGTGCTCTGGGTATTCGGCGCAGGCGCAGTCCATCCGGGACTGTACACGACGCTGACGAGCTATCCGTTAAGCTGGAGTATCACTTCGCTGGCATTTCTGGTATATTATTACCGGTTCAGTGCGATGAGAAAGTTAAATAAACTGATTGAAGAATAAGCATAACTGTTCGGCAGGTCTGTGAACTAATTGTTCTGGTCTGCTGAACAATTATAATAAGTGTAACTGGAATATGGATGTTGAATTTGAATTTAAAGAGAAAAATGGGGGCGCTTGTGTGACAAAGCTTTTGGCACCAGGCGCCGTCTGCGTGGTACCGGAAAGTCTGGGCGGACTTCCGGTGACAGAACTGGCAGACAAGGTATTTTCGGGGAGCACGGTGGAGAAAGTCTATCTACCGCGGACACTCACCCGGATCGGAAGATATGAATTTTATGGATGTGAGAAGCTTCAGGAGATCCATTTTTACGGGGCACTCCGGGAAGTCGGCGGCGGTGTGTTTACGGGCTGCCGGAATATCAGGAGTCTGACTGTGCATATGGGGGTGGATGAAGAGTCGGCACTCAGGGATTTTGTGACGGAGATCAATGAGAGAGTCACAGTACATGTGTTTATACAGAGCGGACAAAATCGAATGCAGGACGAGAGAGACATGGACTTTGAACGAACATCGCTGGCTTCAAGTACTTTTGAGGAAGAGAACGGGGAGACAGAGACTGCGCGTGTGATCTTCCCGGAATACTACGACGAGGCGGTGGAAAATACGCCCGCCAGGATCACGGTATCCAATATCCACGGTGCAGGGCAGAAGTATCGCTACTGTTTTGAGGGACGAAAATTCCGATTTGACAGGTATGATAAAATGTTTGTGTATGAAAAAGCAGAGGAATCGGTTCTCATGGCATCGAAGATCGCGGTGACCCGGCTGCAGTATCCGAAAGGACTGTGGGAGAGCGCGAAAAAGGAATATGAAAAGTTTCTTATGGAGAATCTTTATGAGGTACTTCTTGGAACTCTTGAGGACCCGGAGACCATAAAATGGATTGCGGGACAGTATTTAACACCGGAAAAGAATCCGCTGACGGCGGATAAGATGTCGGGGCTGATCACGGAGATCTCGAAAAAGCATCTGCCGGAGCTTTTGGGGATGTTTATGGAGATCCAGAGGAAGAAGTTTGGTGTAAAGAAGAAAAAGTTTGATTTTGATTTGTGAGGAGGTCAGAAATCGTCATGAGAGAAGATGCGGCATGGTCGCCGATCCTGAGAGAGCAGGGCGCGCTGGAAGAACTGGCGGCGATCGGCGTTGAGATCATACGGAACGCGAGGAATGAGCTGTATCTTTCCATGCGGTTTCTCGACGTGGCCTTAAATGGTCTGTTCCCGGTGGCGGACAACAGCATCAAGGGAATCGGAACGGACGGAACCTTATTATCATTTGAGACAGGATACATCTGCGGCTGGTACCGGAGAAATCCTGTTTATGTAAACCGCATGATCCTGCACGAGACCTTCCACTGTCTCTTTGTCCACCCATGGTCGAGAAAAAAGCGGACAGAGGAATACTGGAATCTGGCATGCGATATCGCTGTGGAGTCCTTGATCGACGGGATCCACAAGCCGTGCGTCCATCTGCCGATGTCCCCGGTGCGGGCGGAATTTTACGGACGTCTGAGGAAAAAGATCAAGGTACTGAACGCGGAGAGCATCTATCACACTATGCAGGAGATGGAGCTTTCGGAGATCGAATATGAGCGGCTCTGCCGGGAATTCTGCCGGGACGATCATTCCAGATGGGAGAAAGAGGACGAGAAGAAATCTCCGAATCCCAACCGGAACCGAAAAAACGATTGGGATGACAAGCGGGAGAAGATGCAGGCGGAGATGGAGGCGTTTTCCAACGAGGCGGCGGATGACTCCAGGGAGCTGATGGATCAGCTGGCGGTGGAGAACCGGGAGCGGTACGATTACCGGAAATTTTTGCAGAAATTTTCGGTGCTGAAGGAGACAGTCCAGATCGATCCGGATGCGTTCGACTATGTATTCTACAATTATGGCATGCAGTTATACGGAAATATGCCGTTGATCGAGCCCCTTGAGACGAAGGAAGTCCGGCGGATCGAGGATTTTGTGGTCGTTATCGACACTTCGATGTCATGTTCCGGGGAGCTGGTGAAGAAATTCCTGGAAGAGACCTATGGGGTGCTGGCTCAGTCGGAGAGCTTCTTTAAGAAGGTCAATATCCATATTTTGCAGTGCGACGATAAAGTACGGCAGGATGTGAAGATCGAGAGCGAGGAGGATCTTCGGAATTACATGGACCACATGGAACTCCATGGCATGGGCGGGACTGATTTCCGCCCGGCATTCCTGCATGTGGACCAGATGATCAAGGCGGGAAAGTTCAGCAGGCTGCGGGGACTTCTCTATTTTACGGACGGATATGGGACATTTCCGGTGAAAATGCCGCCATATGACACGGCCTTCGTGTTTATGCGGGATAATTATACTGATGCGGACGTTCCGCCTTGGGCGATGAAGGTGATTCTGGACCCGGAGTCGATGGAGGACGTCGGAAGAGTGTTGGATGGGAGATAAAAAATGAACATCAAGCGTGCAAAACAGGAAATTAAAAATACGATACAGGTGTATCTGACGAAGAACGAACACGGGGAATACGAGATCCCGTCCATGCGGCAGCGCCCGGTGCTGCTCATCGGTCCGCCAGGAATCGGAAAGACCCAGATCATGGAGCAGGTGGCGCGGGAGTGCGGGATCGGTCTCGTCTCCTACACGATCACACACCATACGAGACAGAGTGCCATCGGTCTCCCGTTTATCTCGGAGAAGACTTACAGTGGGAAGAATGTCCATGTGACGGAATATACCATGAGTGAGATCGTCGCGGCGATCTACAATAAGATCGAAGACACAGGACTCTCCGAGGGACTTCTCTTCATCGATGAGATCAACTGCGTGTCCGAGACACTGGCCCCGGCCATGCTGCAGTTTTTGCAGTATAAGACTTTCGGAAATCATAGGATCCCGGATGGCTGGATCATCGTGGCAGCAGGAAACCCGCCGGAATACAATAAATCCGTGCGGGAATTTGATATCGCGACCTTAGACCGCATCAAAAAGATCGATGTGGAGGCGGATTTTGAGGTCTGGAAAGAGTACGCGAAGCAGGCGGATATCCATCCGGCGATCCTGTCATTCCTCACCGCAAAGCCGCAGTATTTTTACCAGGTGGAGACAACTGTGGATGGCAAGATTTTTGCGACACCTCGTGGGTGGGAAGATCTCTCCGGATTTTTAAAGGTCTGCGAGAAGGTGGATCTTATCTGTGACCGGGAAGTTGTAGTGCAGTACATTGAGCATCCCCGGATCGCAAAAGATTTCGCGAACTATCTGGAATTATATAAGAAGTATCAGGCGAGATACCAGATCGATGAAGTTCTGGAAGGAAAACGCAATGAGGGCCTGATGGAGCAGGCGGCGAAGGCACCGTTTGACGAGAAGCTTTCCATCATCAGCCTGATTTTAGCGAAGCTTGATGTGGAGTTTAAGGCTTATGCGCAGAAAGAGGATTATCTGGAAGTGCTGTTTGGGGAGCTGAAAGCATTCAAGAGAAGTCTGGAAGATAAAACGGAGGCCGGAGAAACGATGAATCCAGTGCCGCAGACTCCGATCAACATTTTCTCCCATCAGATCGAGGCATTCACCGCGGCATCCGAGCAGAAACAGAAAGCCGGTCTTCTCACAAGACAGGAAAAATATCGCTGTGCCGATATCGCAGCGGATATGAACCGATACCTTCAGACTGTGAAAGCAGAGCTTTTATCGGGTGGTGACGAGATATTCGACCGGTTCCGGGAGCTGTTTGGCGACGAACGGACAGAACTTGAGGATCTGTGCGCTCATGCCAGACAGACACTGGAGTATGCCTTTGATTTCATGGAAGGAACGTACGGAAGCAGTCAGGAGATGGTGGTGTTTATTACAGAACTGAACTCCAGCGTCCCGGCCGTGCGGTTCTTACAGGAAAATGAGTGTGAACGATATTTTGAATACAATAAGAATCTGCTGTTTGATGAGAGACGGGCAGATATTCTGAGCAGGCTGGACAGACTTGGGGCATTTTAATTGGAAAGGAAAGTGATCATATGGAATACGAAGGAACCGTATACCGCCCGCCGAGCGAGGCGAGAAGCTTAATTATTCAGGTGACTGTGGGCTGTGCCCATAACCGGTGCACCTTCTGCAACATGTACCGGGTGAAAAAATTCCGAGTGCGGACAAAAGAAGAGATCATGAAGGATCTGGACGAATGCCGCGATTATTACGGACCGTATGTCAGCCGTGTATTCTTTGCGGACGGTGATGCACTGGTGGTAAAGACAGAACTTCTTTTAGAGCTTTTAGCCTATGTCCACAAAAATTTCCCGTATGTGGAGCGGATCACCTCCTACGGGACTGCAAAGGATGTTCTGGCAAAGTCTGAGGAAGATTTAAAAGCCTTAGCGGCAGCAGGACTCGAGATGGTCTATATCGGAGCGGAATCCGGCGATGACCGTGTCCTGGAGCATATCCATAAGGATGTGACGGCGGCCCAGATTGCGGCGGCGGGACAGAAATTGAAGCGCTGCGGCATCAAGACCTCTGTGACGCTGATCTCCGGCCTCGGCGGAAGAAAAGGGATCCGGGAACATGCCATCAAGTCGGCGGAGCTGATCAATCAGATGAATCCGGAGTATGCCTCCTTCCTGACATTGCGCCTCTATGAGGGGACCCAGATGAATGAGGAAGTAAAACGCGGGGAGATGGAGCTTATCACCCCGGACGAGATCGTGGAGGAAATGGAGCTGTTTTTAACACACATTGATTCTCCCGGAACGATCTTTCGGACAAACCACGCGTCCAACTATGTAGTGCTTGCGGGAACTTTTAACGAAGATATTCCGAAAATGCTGGCACAACTGGAGGACGCAAAGAAAAGACAGCGTTACCGCCTTGAAGAATGGCGCAGACATATTTAAGTAAGAAGAGCAGAGAAAACAGTCCCGCGGGCTTTCTGGACGCTTAAAACGGCAGAAAAATGGCTCGCGGGATATGCCTTTTCAGGGCTTTCCGGGACGATCCCGGAGGGGACTCTTCTTGTAGATTGTATTCAAAAAACAACAATATATAGTTTTGAATCATGAATTTTTCACCATATATATGGTTTTGGTATATCATATTTATATAGCAGTACTCCTTGCAATCCGGGAACAATACAGTTATAATAGAATCGTTCTCGCGTGAGTGACTAAAAATAACGTGGCGGGAACATGACATGACCGCCTTAAGAGACTCGTGGCGGCAGGTCCGACAGATCAATCATAAAATATCTAAATCAGATAAAATTTCTGTATAATTCTGAAAAAACAAACTGTATATACAACCAAGAAAACTATCAGCAACTGAAATGTACATGCCTGAGGCCGGCCAGTAAATGCGCGGACCTGTAGGTCAGCTGTGTTTTTTAGCAGAATGGACAGAAGAGAAAAACAGGCAACGGCAGTTGTGCGTAAAGCGGACAATTCTGCCAACACAATGAAATGAAACGGGGAATCAGGGATGAAGATCATCAAAAGAAACGGAGCGGAGGAAAGTTTTGACACGCTCAAGATCGTAAATGCGGTCCAGAAGGCGTGCAACGCCACAGAAAATGCCTATCTGGCACCGGAACAGCTTACGGATATCGCGGATTATGTAGAGTACAAGTGCAATAAGCTGGGACGTGCGGTGTCCGTAGAAGAGATCCAGGATATGGTTGAGAACCAGTTGATGGCGATCGGTGCTTTTGCGATCGCAAAAAATTATGTGCGCTACCGCTATGACCGCTCTCTGGTGCGGAAAGCAAATACGACGGACAACCGGATCCTGTCCCTGATCGAGTGCAACAACGAAGAGGTTATGCAGGAAAACTCCAACAAGAATCCGACGGTCAACAGCGTACAGCGTGACTATATGGCTGGCGAAGTCAGCAAGGATCTCACGAGAAGACTTCTTCTTCCGGAAGATATTGTTGAGGCAGATAAGCAGGGAATCATCCACTTCCATGACTCCGACTATTTTGCACAGCATATGCACAACTGCGATCTTGTAAACCTGGAGGATATGCTGCAGAACGGCACCGTGATCAGCGAGACACTGATCGAGCGCCCGCACAGCTTTTCCACAGCCTGCAACATCGCGACCCAGATCATCGCGCAGGTTGCCAGCAACCAGTATGGCGGACAGAGCATCAGCCTTGCGCATCTCGCTCCGTTCGTTCAGGTATCGAGAGTGAAGATCCGTCAGGAAGTGATCGGCGAGATGAAGGATCTTGGAATTGCTGTGACAGAGGATCAGATCGATAAGCTCACGGAGGAGCGTCTCCGCAGAGAGATCACGAAGGGAATCCAGACGATCCAGTATCAGGTCGTAACACTCCTTACCACAAACGGACAGGCACCGTTCGTTACCGTTTACATGTACCTCGACGAGGCAAAGAACCCGCAGGAGAAGAAAGACCTTGCGATGATCATCGAGGAGACCTTAAAACAGAGATATCTCGGCGTTAAAAATGAAGCCGGCGTATGGATCACACCGGCATTCCCGAAGCTGATCTATGTTCTCGATGAGGACAATATCACTCCGGATGCGCCGTATTACTATTTAACAGAGCTTGCGGCAAAATGTACCGCAAAGCGCATGGTTCCGGATTATATCTCCGCGAAGAAGATGAGGGAATTAAAGGGCGATGTGTATACATGCATGGGCTGCCGTTCCTTCCTGACTCCGGACCGTTCCTACGTAAAAGGAAACCTTGCGAATGCAGGAAACTACCGGGAAGGCGAGCGCAAGTATTATGGCCGCTTCAATCAGGGCGTTGTGACGGTAAACCTTGTTGATATCGGACTCAGCGCAAGAAAAGACATGAACAAGTTCTGGGAGATCTTTGATGAGAGAATGGAACTCTGCCACCGCGCAATGCGTTGCCGCCACGAGAGATTAAAAGGAACCTTATCCGACGCGGCTCCGATCCTCTGGCAGTATGGCGCGCTTGCCCGCTTAAAGAAAGGTGAGACCATCGACAAGCTCCTCTATGACGGATATTCCACACTTTCTCTGGGATATGCAGGCCTGTGGGAATGTGTATACAGCTTAATTGAGAAGAAATTAACTGAGCCGGAAGGAAAGAAACTTGGTCTTGAGATCATGCAGAAGTTAAATGACTACTGCACGAAGTGGAAAGAGGCGGAGAATATCGATTACAGCATCTACGGAACCCCGCTGGAGTCCACAACCTACTCTTTTGCGAAGAGTCTCCAGAGACGTTTCGGTATCGTAAAGGGCGTAACCGACAGAAACTACATCACGAACAGCTACCATGTGCATGTAACGGAACCGATCGACGCCTTCAGTAAGTTAAAATTAGAGTCTGAATTTCAGGCACTGTCCCCGGGCGGAGCGATCAGCTACGTGGAAGTTCCGAACATGCAGGATAATATCCCGGCTGTTCTTCAGGTCATCCGCTACATCTATGACAATATCATGTACGCGGAGTTAAATACGAAGAGCGATTACTGTCAGGTATGCGGCTACGACGGCGAGATCAAGATCATCGAGGATGACGGAAAGCTCGTATGGGAATGCCCGCATTGCGGAAACCGTGACCAGAGCAAGCTCAACGTTGCAAGACGTACCTGCGGATACATCGGAACACAGTTCTGGAATCAGGGCAGAACACAGGAAATTAAGGAAAGGGTACTGCACCTGTAATGAATTACGGAGAGATCAAAACATGTGATATTGCAAACGGTGAGGGAGTCCGCGTGTCCCTCTTTGTGTCCGGCTGTACACATCACTGTAAAAATTGCTTTAATGATGTGGCGTGGGATTTCGGATACGGAAAGCCGTTTACGGAAGAGACGGAAGAAATGTTATTAAAGGCGCTGGAGCCGGATTATGTGGATGGATTATCGCTTCTTGGCGGAGAACCCTTTGAGCCGGAGAACCAGCGGGCACTTCTCCCGTTCTTAAAGAAAGTGCGCGAGAGATTCCCGAAGAAAAATATCTGGTGCTATACCGGTTATCTTTTCGATAAAGAGCTTCTCGGTGAGAGCCGGGCGAGATGTGAGTGTACCGATGAGATGTTAAGCCTGATCGATGTCCTCGTGGACGGCGAGTTTGTTCAGGAGCTCTACAGCGTGGCACTGGCATTCCGCGGTTCGGAGAACCAGAGGATCATCGACGTGAAAAAGTCTCTGGAAACAGGGGAGATCGTCTGGCATGCTCTGATGAGCCGGGGGATCTCGATGAAGTTTAACAACACTTTGCAAGAATTCTCCCATCCTCTTTAGGTGGTGAGATGAATTGCCTTTTGGGAAAATCATGCAATATCTGGCATCTTAAAACTGCACATATCTGTGTACATAAATGAAAACAAGCATAGAAGAACAAATGTTCTAAAAAACATAGACAAACAAGTGTTCCTGTGTTATAATATAA
>OGDF01002574.1_pt1 | contig 24205 bp, 24 predicted proteins | sample 1570141 | NCBI WGS metagenome assembly OGDF01 (sample SAMEA4370581, study PRJEB24528) | human gut metagenome | reverse complement strand
CAGCATAGCCAGTATTATAGCCATCCTCATATCTTTTAAAAGGGGATACTGTACCAGCACCTCCTGTTCCACTTGCAAAGTATTTATATAAAGTACTGTTTTCTGCTGATGTAGTTCTCTGTTGGACAAAGCCCCAAACGGTTCTTCCAGCAACCAATATATTCGAGTCTGTAGACAGAACACCTGAAAACCAGTCTGTATTTGCTGCGACCACGTCAAATTCGACTGTATACACAGGGGATAACTGCCCTAGTAAATAATTTTTATTTATATAATCGCAGACAGCTTTTGCTTCAGCAGCAACATTTGGCAGTACTAATCTGAGATACGTTCTCTTTAAATTATTAACATTAGTTAAACTCTGGTTTAACTGTGTGCACTGATCTTGTAAATTTTTCCCTGCCGATGCAGATAAAGCAAATTCATCATTATCTGTTGCAAGAGAAGAAGTAACGCCTTTCATTGCTCCAAATCTATATTCAACTGTATCTGTGTCATCAGTTCCATCGCCCATATGAACTGTCTGTGAGCTTGTCCACCTTGATAATAATTTATATCCACTACTCGTAAGTATGTAATTTTTCATTTTAGTAAAGCCACTTGCAATACTCATATAATTTCCTCCTATCAATATTCTTGTTGCCAAATTACTTTGTCTTTCATTTCAGACTCTGTTGGCTCTGTTTGCTTTGTAATAATTGGGTTATAATATTCTTTCTTAATTTGACACAAAGAATAAATTTTTTGTTCCCATGAATTTAAAAGAGAAGCAGTAACACTATCTATCTGGCTATTGTTAGATAATAGGGTTACTGCTTCTTGATATTTTTTTTCTTTTATTAAGTTTGTATGTTGATTGTATATATCTTTATCATCAATAGATATATCATTTCTCAAAGTAGGATAATAATCACTTAAAACCATATTTCTCCTCCTAGTATTCCTTTAGCCATTCACTACCTTCGTTTAGCTTGTATGCGTCAACGTCAGGTTGTTCTTTCTGAATAATAATTCTTTGAGAATAAAATATCTCTTTTGCTAAATCGTAGATTCCAAGTTCAATTTTATTAAAAGATTCACAGTTAACACCACATGGCTTTAATATTTTTTCATTATCTTTTGCATATTGAAAAGCTGCAACATTGTCACCAGAATCTCTCAATCTGTAAAATTCATCAATTATTGGAATCACTGTACTATCAACATTTTTATAATTTGATAGTGTAAAAGTCATTTTCTCTCCTTTATTAATCGTAATATAACGGATAAAATCTTTGTAAAGTGATTGTACTAATGCAAGAACTCAAGTTATGCGATATTCCTTTTACTATATATTGTTTAGGTGTATCATCATCTATCTTTTGATATTCCACCTTTTGATTTACGTCTAGCCAAGGAACAAGTTTTGTGGAAATTTCTACAGTATCATTCATGCTAGATGATTTCCTATTAAAGTAAATTGCATTTTGTTCTGCAACAGAATTAGACATAATATTATCAAATTCATCACCAGTTTTTACATCCAACACTTCTTTGATTTTTTGAACTGTATATGGACTATCATGTTCTAATCTTAGTATTACTTTTTTACAATTATATTTATCTTCGAAATATTTTTTGGTATATTTTTTATCACTTAAATCGCCAGTTAATACACATAAGGCATGTGGCTGAAACTGTCCAAGATAATATGAAATGAATGTTTCTTCTTGTTTTCTAATCATGATTGTATTTACTTCGTTTGCAATAATTGTATTTTGTGGAATTGGATTAGAGGTATATTCTTGATAAATTGGAATTTGACCAAGAGAATTAATATTGAGCATTGGATTTGCTATATTCGTAGATTTTGGTTTAAATGCAATAATCTCATATTCTGAATATGAATCATATTTGTCTAATGTTAAATTAAACACATTTGAAGAAACAACACAATTTTCATCTGCATTTCTATCAATCTCATATGATTTTCCAAAGACTTCGGTTACATTTTTGATAGAAGAGAGAGTATATGTTGTATTTTCTGTACTTTCAGCTACCAAAATCTTTTGAATGAAATTATTATCAAGAACTATCGAATCATTCTGGCAAGAAGGAATCATATTACAACAGAAGTTATTATATACATCAAAATATGATTGTACATTCGGATATAATTCTGTAATGTCAGATACAATATCTGCTTGAGTATCCCCAGCAGAGAATTCTAAATCACTTGGTAATTTATTCCAATCTGGATTATTTTTTCTATATTCTAAATAATCATTAGGATTTGTAGATTGCATCCCATAAAATTCACCAATATCTTCAATCAAAATCTTATCTGTAATTTCTTCTGAAACAATAAAATTTCTCAAAACTTTTTGAATTGTTGTGATATTTCCATCCGAATCTTTTTGCTCAATGATAACCGTAGCAGCACCACCAACTTGTCCATTGCGAGTTCCATCCATTTTAGCAAACCAATCTTCTAATGTTGTAGTTAATGTATTATTAATAGCATCTTTTACGGTACTGCTATCTGTAATGATATATGTTCCGCAAGGATACCAAATATAATCACCTTTTCTAAAACTAAAAATTCCAACCTCAAAAACAAAATTCAGTCTCATATATAAGTTCAACCAATCTTCAACTTTTTTGATATCATATACTGACACCGTAATCTTTCTCCTTATATTATCATCAGATGATACCGTATAAGTATCTGGAACGATATTATTTGCAGTATTCAGCACATTTCCTAAATTATCTTGTATAGTAAATCTATATTGAACGTCTAATTGTGGTTGTAATAATATCTGTTTGTCTAGTTCAGTGATAGGATATATCATCAATACCACCATTCCTTTCCAACATCAGATAATCCACAATCATATAAATCTTCTGGATTATTAACATTCCCTATTTCAACCCAGTCAAATCCTATTTTTCTTAAATCATTATGTCCGTCTGTCGTATCAGAAATATCTCCTGAAACACTGATAAGCCAAATACGTCCATCATAAAATTTAAGAATTTTTGGTTTTCTATTGAAAAGCCAATCCTTTACATTGTTTCTATAATCAATTCCAACTGATATATCAACTGTTAGATTTTCTTGATCAAATTTAATAAAGTCACCTGCAATAGAACCTTGTTCATAATTGGAAATACTATTATTTGTAACACATGGATAACGATTATTGTATAAAGAAAGAGCAGAAGAACTAGACGGTCTGGTAGAATCCAAATCATCCATATTATATAACGTTCCGTATATATTATCTTTATCGCACACATACATTCCGTTAAACTCTGAATGAATTGTTTCGGTTACATATGTATTTTCAATTCCATTACATACAGATACGACCATATATTCATAATCTTTATTACTTGGTCTGAAAAAATCTTTTTTAGAAACTTTAAAATCTTCAATTTTTTCAATTTTTATAGCATAAAGCGGAGTCCAATCAAAAGTTCCGACTTCCCTACATTTAATTAATACATAATCAGTATTACTAAGTGAAAATCCTGAATTACCAGCATCAACAGTATTGTCATCAAATTTGGCATTTAAAATGGTATCATAATCCCATTCATCATATCCATTTTCTACTTTCAAATCTGGATTTTTGCTGACAAACAGTTGATCAAAAGTTCCATTCTCTATATATATGTTTTTAACATCTTTTGCCATAGTAGGAGATGGATCAACTGTGTATCTTGCTCCAAAAAATGTTGTACCTAAAAATAACATAGCATCCGCCTCCTTATTTAATTTCTATATATCCATTATCTTCATAATATGCTTTTAAGCTATATAAATCATTTTTTCGTTTTACTTCAAATACAATAATATAATTGTTAATATTATCAAGAGTGACTTGAGATGAAATAACATTTGAGTTTTCATCAATAATTTGATTAGAACTTTCATCAATTATCATTACATTTGGCAATTTAACATATCTATAATAAGAACCTATCACAGAATCTGCTTTTAATACGCAATAATAATTCAAAGCTATTTTTTTTATTGATAATTCTACATTGCCAGATGAAGTTGAAGTCGTATATCCAAAGAACGGAGTGTCTAATGGTGTTTTTCTTGCTTTTACAAACATTGAAAAGTTATCTGAAAAATCAAATCCACTTATATAAGTTACTTTTTTATTATCAAGTATGATTTCGCCATTACTGAACTCTGGATCTCCACCTTCTATAATGTAACCAATATCAATAATATTACAATCAACTTGGATATACCCTTCGCATTTATTGTTCGAAAGTCGAAGCAACATATTGTTAGGCTGCACTATATAATTAACATTAATTTCGCATAATCCAGTATCAAACTCCATATTGTGTAAAGATGTTCCTTTACATTGAACATAATATGTAGTCAGATTTTTTAATCCAAAAAATGTATACGAAGAATCGTTTAAACTATAAAAACTATTTGATTTGGTCACTAAATTTTTCTGTAAATCGTATAAATAAAATGTAAATTCTTTTATAGGATCATTTTCAGCTTGTCTGTATGATAATGATAGATTGATAGAAGCTTTATTGATTTTACTTGTAAAATTTGAAAATGAAGCAATTGGGATAGAATAACAATAAAAGATAATCGGCTGAGATAATTCACTAGAATTTCCATCAAAATCAAATACTTGAACTTGCGCTGTATATTGCCCAACTTTAATTGTATTTGCTGGCAAATCATAACATAATTTCATCCCAAGCTGTGTATTGTCTAATACAGTTTCAAAAGTCTTATTGTCTACAATAATAATTCTCTTTTTTTCAATCTGATTTCCGCTATAAGAAAAATAAATATTATTATTTTCAGAAGGATCAAAAGTTGATATTAAAGATAGAGTAGGGGTTGGCAGTGTAGCCATTTTAAATCACCTCCTAATATTCTTTTAACCATTCATCATCTGTAACCTGATCAGAAGGCTCTGTTGAATCTATTTTAAAACCATGCCCAGCAGAAGACGATGAAGGAATAGCCCATGTTCCATCTGCTCTAAAAAATTTGTCTTGGCTTCCTTTTGTTGGAGCAGGAATATAACCAGCAGTTCCATTTGCTGAAGCAGTTGCACCTTTAAAGGCAGTCCATGTATTGTTATCGGCATTGTAACTTAAGCACACCCAGTAAGTTCCGTTATATGTAAAAACATGTGCTATATTATTGTAAAAAGCTCCTGCGCTTGTATAATTTAAAGCACCTATAACACCATTGCGTGTAAAAGCTATAGTTTTTGCTCCTGTATTATTTACATTTAATGTAAGATTTCCGCTAGACGGATTAGTTGTAGTTGTATCTGTAAATTCTACAACAATTGTCGCCCCAGGTTTAAGCACAAAATTCGCAAGTGTAGCAACTTTAGCAGTAACGTTTCTTGCAGTCGAACATGTCGCAAGTGTGAGAGTAGACATCACTGTATTTAAATTTGCTTTATCGGTTGAACTCATCAAACCATTTGCAGAAGTTGTTGCTGGTGAATAAATTGTATTTGTATCCTTGTAATATGGAACACCATCGATAATTGGACATGCAATATGTCCACTATTGGATGTGACAGTAGATGTGGTTTTTACTCCACCAAGAGTAGAAGATGAAGCAGTTGGTAAACTATATTTATTTGCGCCACTAGCAATACCGGCTAATTTTGTTTTTTCATCTGTGGTATAATCATTAGTTGATAATCCTTTTCCAGAAACTATATCAACCTTTTTGTCAAATTTTTCATCTAGTTTATTCAATAAATGGTCTAGTCCATTTAGGCTTAAAATAGAATCTTGTGGCATTTATTCATCTCCTTTTATTAAATAATGCATCTATTTCTTCATTTGTAATATATGATATGTTTTCTTGTATGTAGTTTGGAATAGAAGAAAACTCAATGTTAATTGTTTTTCCATTTTTATTTGCAATTAAAATTGTATCATCGGAAACAGATGTTTCTATATCATACGAATCTATTCGCTTTTGTGGTATTGGCATAATATCTCCCTTCTCATAACTTAGCGACAATTAACTTTCTCTGTTGATTTCCGTTTATGTAATGAACTAAGCATTTGTCGCCAGATTTAAAATCAATATTTGTTCCATTTTTTACATTGTACTTGTATGAATCAATTATCACAGTATAAGAATCTTCATTTTGAGAGACTATAATTGCCTCTTTATCTGAATATAAATGGGCAATTTTCTTATCTACTATGCGAATAATCTCGTCAACAAGCTTTTCAATTGTTTTATTGTTATTATTCATTACAATTACCTACCATTTGCACTATAAGTATATATTTACTTAAGATCATCTATTTCTTTCTTAATTTTTAAATATTTTCGATACTCTTCTGGTGTGCAGTTATCTAAAAATTTTTGTAACTTCATTTTATAGCTATTGAGCATTTTATCTGTCTGGGTTATAATTTCTTTATAATTAAGCATAAATCCTCCGAGGTGATTAGTATGGATATATTCAGCAATGATAAAATCAAATGGGAAAAGCAAATAAGAGAATTTGAAAAAGAATATTTGTCATTGACAAAACTTGAACAGATTCCAATTTATGAAATTCATTTTATTAAACCAACAAACGATATATCATATTCCATGCAGATAATCAATTCACCAAAACCATACATATTAAATGTCAATATGGGATTTATGTACCTTACTGATTTCGACTACAAAGAAACATTAGTGCATGAATTTACTCACATGATAGATTATTCGACTTTATTATTAGATAAAGACGAAAAATTCAGAAAAAATGTATTGTCTTTATATTCAGAATTTCATGCTACATATGAACAATGCAAATATATTACACAAACAAAAAAATCTATTGACGATAAAATAATATACTTTTGTAATTTACTTAATGAATCAATTATAGAATATAATAATAACCAAACAATCCGTAATTGGAAAGCTATCGATGAAGCATATATGTATTATTACGGAGCAATAATAGCTTTTAACGAATCTTCCATTAATAAATATGCGCCACAAATATTTGATTGCGAACTTGATTGGAGTATGCATTCATTGTATGATATGATCAATATGAGTTTACCATTTGATTTAATCGCTGATTTCTTAAACAAAATAAAAAAATTAAGTGATACGATAATAATAGCGAAGACATTAGATAAAGGCGACTATTAATTTAGTCGCCTTTATTTTTATCTTTTTCTTCTACTAAGTTTCTGGTCAACGATACCTGCAAGCTGCCTGTCAAGTTCTCTTGCAAACTGATCAACATTCTGAACCTCATGTAAATGAATATCTCCAATAGATACTCTGTTATCTACACTTCTGTTATCATAGTTGACATTTTTAGCATTCTTGAATAAATCCCTACACATATTGTCAGACATAGTATTCATTGAATACATATAATCAGGATTATCCTTTATAAAGTTAGCAAGCATATTTTCATATTCGTAGTGAATAGGTTTAAGAATACTTCCGTCTTTACGTGTTATAACATCTGAATCTGACAATTGTTCTACATTGCCTTGGTTCTTAAGAATCTCTTTGGTTTCATTGGCAGGAATTACTTTTTCGCCACCTTCGAAGTTGACAAACTGCTTTCCTTTTACAAGATCAACACTGCCATCATTGTGTACAAAAAGTTCATCTCCATTTTCAGAAAGAAGATTAAATCCTTTCTGTCCATTGTCCGTACCAGAAGCATAACGTTTGTACACGCCATTACCACCATAATTAACAATATTGCTTGACGCTTCACCTCTCGTCACATATCCTTTTTTCCACTTTACAACAAGATATTTTCCACCAACACTAATAACACCATCACCACCAAGCATTCCAATCTTACTAGAAGCTTGCCCATTTGTATTAAAAGTACCAAGTGTTCTGTATATCCAATAATGTTGTACAGTATCTTTTTTGGGTTGTGATGGTTTGCTTACAGAACTAACATTTCCACTTGAACCAGAATAACCATTAGAACCACCAGAAGTCTGTGCTTTTGTTGCCTCTGCTGCTTTAACAGCATTTAATGCAGATATCTGAGCATTTGCAGATTGCCATGCCATATCAGAAATTGACTTTTGAATATCATTATACTGATTTCTGAAATCATTTAATGTTGACAGACGACCATTGAGGACATCGGATTCCCAACTCTGACCAAGTAACATTTTTGCGTACATGTCGTCCACACTGTTACTATATTCATCAGTAAGAGAAGACCACTGATCTTTAAGTTTATTATAGTAGTCAACTTTTTCTTCATATGACTTAATGAGTTCTTCATTGTCATTAATCTGAGATTGAATCTTAAGGTATTTGGTTTTAAAGTTTTCAATATCGGAAGTTCTGTTTAAAAGAATAAGTTTTTCGTATTCCTGTCCCCAAAGTTCGATAGCAAGTTGTTCGCTTACTGCTTTATCCCAAGCATCAGGAATTTCATTCCACTTTTCTTTATACTTATCCAAAATATCAATAGATTCTTGAATTTTATCTTGTTCTTTTTGAAGACTGTTAATTAATTCTTCGTTTGTAATATCATCAAGGTCTTTCTGTGCATCACGAATAGCTTCATTATCAGTATCGTATATATATCCCTTGCCTTCTACATATAATTTACGAGTACGTTGCTGTTGTGCTTTCTGTAAGGCATAAAGTGCTTGTTCTTTTCTATATTGCAAGTCTAAAGCATCATTTTTATCATTTAAAGCATCTATTTGGTCTTGCAATAAATCCTTTTGCTCATTCAATCTGTCTATTTCTTTATCATAAACATTTGATACAGCAGATAGAATTTTATCATAATTGTCTTTCTGGTCATTTAAGGCATCATTTTGATCATTGAGTGCATCTATTTTTGCTTGCCAAGCATCAATTTCTTTCTGCAATCTTCTTGTGATAGCAGATAAAGCACGGTCATATGCATCTTTCTGCTTTTCCAACATAGTCTTGGTATAATCATACCAATCTTTGTCGGAGATTTTACCAGAGTTATGCATGTCTGCAAGCATCTTAGAAACGGAATCACAGTATTCCTTATAGGACATTTTACTTGCATCTAGTTTCTTATCATAATAGTCCATCATATCATCACAATATGACTTATAATGTGATTTCAGACCTTTGTAGACCTCTTCCTCATACTTCCGATAATCGTCAAGGTATTTTTCTTTACCAGCGAAATATTTTTCATTTAAGTCTTGAACACCATTGTAATAATCTTCCTCTGTGATATATTCCATCTCAAGATTGTGTTTGAGAAGGTCATATTCAACTTGAAACTGTTCTTTAAGTTCGTCTTTGGATGATTTTGATGATTTGGATGATGATCCTGATTTTGAAGTTTTCTTTGACACAGAAGCAAAATTACCAGCAGAGATAGCATTCTTAGTTGACTGTATCAGCTTTAGTTTAGTATCAAGACCTTTTATAACATTTTCAGTTGCTGTTTTATCTTTTGCTGATGCAGCAGAAATCTGAGCCGATAATTCCTGTGCCTGTGCTGCTGTCATAGCTGCCTGTGCAACACCTTCATATGAACCACTTAATTGAGCCAAACTATCCATAAGAGCAGCGTTACCGGTGATGTAATTTGCAGTTGACTGTGCTGCTTCGCCATTGGCAATAGCTTGTAGCTCTGTCATAGATTGAGTAACAGCAGTAGCCTGTGCTTCATCAAGTTTCACTTGTGCTAACTGTGCCATTGCGTCTGCATTAAGTGATAACTGTCCATTCTCTACTTGTAAACAAGCAAGATATTCATCGCTAAGAGAGAGTAGTGATTGAATCGTGTCGATAGATAACTGACCGCCATTAGAGTTGTATTCCTCTACAGCAGAATTTAGGGTGTCGTATGCTGACTGGATAGAATCTATTGCGGAGTTGAGGTCGGAGATCTGCTGTTTTAGAGTTTCTGCGTCTGGAATTTCGAAGGAAGTCTGTGTTTCATGTTGAACATCACTATTGATGTTTCCTTGTACGATACCCAGTTCAACTAATAAATCAATTAACTTTTGTACTTCTTCAGAAGAATTATCAGTGCAAACTCCATATTCGATAGCCTTATCAATTAATTTATTAAAAGCTTCTTCGCCTTCTTGTACACCTTCTGTATTAACCATATCCAAAAGGTCTGTAGCGGAATACTGTTTTCCTATTTCTTCAGCTTCATCTTTGAGATTATCTGTATTTGCGTTAATAGCAATTTCAAATTTCCAATTTGCAAATTCTGCTTGTAATTCAGGATATAATGACTCAAAATATTTTTTGATGTTTTCATCAGATTCAGAAGCTGTTATTCCAGATGCAATAGCGTCCATAAATTCTTGCTTTGCTTTTTGAATTTTTTCCGCATCACCAGAATTTTCAGCTTCTTCTAACTCTGCTCTTTTTCTTAGAATAGTAGCATATTCATCTGAATACTCAGAATCATATTTTATCATTCCTTCAATGTATGTTTTGTAAGTTTCTTGATGTTTTTCTAATCCTTCATCAAATTGATTGATAACATCATTTATGCTATCTATTGCTTCACTTCTATATGCATCCCAATATTCAGAAGATATACCATTTTTCAAAAATGCATCCTTAGACAAATCTAAATAATCTTGCCGAATGGCTTCTAACTGTGATTTGACTTCTTCTGGTGTTCCAGTAATCTTAAAAGTGGCAAATTCTTTTTCAAGGTTATATTTAGACTGAATAGTTTTGTCTATTTCTTCCTGAATGGAACGAATTTCGTCAGTTATTGGTGCTTGATATTTATCTTGCGTTGTGCTATTTGCATTAGCCATATCAAAAAACGAAATCGTCTTTTTGGATTCCATATAATCTATAGCTTGATCAAGACCAGATTTGCCCCAAGGAAGAAGTTTTGTCCAAATAGTTTCATCGTCAGCTTTCGCAATCCAATCTCTATAAGACTTTTCGTTTAAGTTATCTAATGCATCAACTTGACCACCTATTGCCTCTGTAACTGATTTAATTGCGCTTTTTTCTGTTCCGAATTTTTTAATCAATTCATCTTGAATAGACATTAATTCTGAACGTTTCGTTTTTGTTTCTTCATATGATAAATTACCAGAATTCAATTCTTCATTTAACTCAGAAATTTTCTCCTTGTAGTCCTTAATTGATGATAATTCATCATTATATGCACTTGTAGCTTCTTTTGCTGCTTCTACAGCATTGCTTTGTGCTTGTGCTAATTCTGAAATTACTTTAGTAACTGCCGTAATCGCAAGCATAAAACCTACATTGGCAAAAACATTCATTGCAATTTCTAACGCCTTTGTTGAAGCAGTAGCGGTTTTCATTGCCGAAGAAACGTCTGAAATATTTTTCTTGCCAGTAATTAAATCATTTCCCATTTTTTTTGCAGCAATACTACATCCTGTCATATTTTCATTCCAGGCTTTTGTAATACGCTGGCTCTTTGTTAAACCATCATTGGTTACCTTTATTGCAGAATTAAATTTTTGTAATGATTTCCAATCTGATTCTGAAATAGAAGTAGAGAATAAACTTTTCGTTATACCTAGTCCATTAGAATAATCTTTTTTAATATCATTAAAAGATTTTCCTAATAATCCCATTTTCTTTGTTAAATTAGTAGCATCTGCGTCTATTGTTTTAAATATCATACTATTTGATTGGTAAGGTATTGTTTGAGGATACCCATTCAAGTATTTGTTTGAGGAATACTTGTGTCATTGTTTGTTTTGTTGCTATTTATTTTTAACAAAAATAATGTTATAATTAAGATGATTTTTAAGATATATAGGGAGATTATTTATGAATAGAAAAACAAAAATATTTATAATTACATTTTTTTCAATTGTTTTAATCCCAGTTATTGTTATATCTATTATTTTAGGATATAACGATAAGAAATTAAACGATAAAATCAATAAAAGTAAATCTACAAGAATATTAATGCTTAACAATATTGATAACCCAATTACTTTTGAAGAGTTGTGTGATATTGAATCTTCAAAAGAATATAAAATAGAAGATGTTAAATTAAGATATGAAAATGAAAAAGATAAAAAAGATTTTACAGTCACATATACTAATACATCATTTTTTGGTAGTAATTGCATTAAAAAATATAGTTTTGTTGATGAAAAATTAAATACATGTATATATACTATAGATTCATCACAATGGATGCCTAAAAATATATATGAAGAAATTGTTAATATTAATGGTGAGCCTGATATTGTAGAGACAAAAAAAGATAAACTTGGAGTTGATAAATACACATGGTATGGCAAAAATGGTATTTTTATTTATACCAATGACAATATTAATAACACCGCAGAGATAATTTTTGAATTAAACTAAACCAATTTAATCACATCCTTTCTTAAAATATATGTATACTATCGTACACACAAAGAACACCTGTAATATATGAATTACAAGTGTTCTTTCTATATACGATATTTTTTATGTATTAAATTTTTAATTGAAAAAGAGAGAAATCACCTAAACAAATGTTCCGACTATCAGATAGGGTAAAAGAGTAATAAAGACTTGAGGAAAGATAATTTCTTATAATCATTTGTTAATACAATAAATAAAGCCTAGACACAATGTCTAGGCTGATTTATCATATGAGCGAATAGACTATGCTAGACGCTCATTCCTAATGCTGAATTGTTGGTTTGTTTCATATCTGAGATAGTGTCAAACCAAGATATTTAAAGGCACTAGACTAAGCTATTCCTTTAAACAAATCCAGTGTACCACAAGATATTTTACATGTCAAGTAAAATATTTATAAAATATTCCTGAACCCTAAAATGTCTTGATAGGATGTACCTTTATTATACAATTTATCTCTATACATTTTCCCTAATCCATAATAATCATGAGTTCCATTTATTTCTCTTAACATAGCAGATGGAGCAATGTCTGCTATTTGCAAACCATTGCAATTATCCCCTTTGACAATAAATGCTAATGAAGATAAATGATTATCATAATCTTTATATGGGAAATACATAGAACCGTTTTTTAAATAATTATAATATGAATGTTGTAATATTGAATTTTCTTTAAAGCCTCTGGATTCTATACATATAGAACCAATCCCATTAATGAATTTTAAATAATGTAAATAATTCTTTAATAACGCAATAAACGCAATATTATAAAATCCATATGATCCATTGTTATAAATGTTTTTAATATCATCCTGATTAAAATATACTCCAAAAGAAACAAAATTCATTTTCTTTACCGTACACGAATAATCATTCCAGAATCTTTGCCTAATTTTTGTATCTTTAAATATTTCAAATTCCCTCTTTTTATTATTCATATCACTATAATGAAATATCACGTCCGTATTATTAAAATGTCGTTTCTTTAATTCACTAATCTCTTTTGTGATAAAATCTTCGTAATAAGAACGTTTAAAACTAATTCCGCTTAAACAAAAATATGGATTATGTGGCGTTTTTAATGTTTCGTCTACAAATAATATATATTCTTCCATGTACCCTCCAATTTATTAGTATTATTTACCAGTATATACCAATAATCGACAAAATACTATCAGAACATATATTCTATAATCCAATGAAACATACGATTCATATAGTGAGAGAGTAGCCGTGTGACTACTCTCCATAATGTTTACTGTAATGTTTTTACAATTCCTCTCCAATACTGAAAACGACCATTTACATTTTCCTTACTTCCCGTACCAGACTGAACAAACTGTTTGTATTCCTCATTGGAATCATAATTTGCTACAAAGTCTGCAACTTTATCAGCTAACCTTGAGAATGATTTCTTGTCTTTTATGACACGATAGCCAGCATATAAAATTTGTGGAAGAGAAGTAGAAGGAATCTTGATATCATCAAATGATTCATCATACCTGTCCATAGCTTCTTTTAATATATCAGCTTTGTCAAGATACTGATCAGCATAATCTGTTACAAATGAATCAATATCTTTTGCTCTGAATGATGTAAAATCATTTTCTTGATTTGTTGCAATCAACATGAATGTCTGTACAATTGTATCTTTATCAGTTCCGTTCTTTCGCTGAATAGGTGACATAAGCTTATCCATAAGTGGATGATGAGCAAGAGAATAAACAACGTCTCCAAATTCATCAGATTCATGGACAACTCTTAATAATTTTGCTCCTAATGGCTTTCCTGAATTCTGACGAGCAAACATCGTTTTAATGTCTTCGTCTGTGTAATCAGAAAGTGTGCAGAACTCTAATGTACAGGCAAGGAGAGTTTCCTTTACTTCATCATCAAGTTTTTTGAATTTCTTTCTTGCGATTTCATATTCTTTGATAACCTGTTCTCCATTTTCTTTTACGGATATGAATACATTTGGAGTATCTTTGCTTAATGAGAATACATCGTTGATGTAATCAATACAGGTTGAAGTTCTCTGAGAACCATCTAGCGGGTAGATTACATTTTCTTCCTCTACAACATAGATTGGATTAACTGGAATACCACTTAATAAACTATGAATCAACAGACTCTTCATGCGAGTATTCCACTGTCCAGTCGGACGCTGTAGTCGATGTTCAAAGGATATATTGCCTTTTTTATTCTGATTGTTTATCCACTGTAAAGTTTTTTCTTTGCTAGAATTTTTCATCGTGTTACCTCCTTAAAAAATTGAAAATTTTACTATTTTGAAGATAGCACAGATGAAATTTTTTGTAAAGATTTTTGAAAAAATTTGATTATTTTTCGTGTTACATAAATCGACAAAAACGAATGTTCTGGATTTACACTTATAAAAACAGTGATATAATGTTTGTTGGGTGGAATACTTACTCAAAAGGTAAGTGTAGGAGAGCCAGATGAGTATAATTATACGGTTGTTGCATCGGGCACTAGCTTTGAGCATTACGCCTTTCAATACGGATCTAACGGTCAATAGAGAAAGGAGGACAATCACCATGAAATGTAACATGAATATCAGTCCTGGTTTTATCGTTGCAATTATGGCATTAATTATTGTCGTTAAGCTTTGTGCATAATTAGAAAATCTGGTGGGAATGTTATATCACTTTACATAGATAAGGGAGCAGAAATATTTGCTCTCTATTTTATTATTCTCTTTTTAAAAATAATATTTCCATTTTTTACAATATGTGATATTATGTGAATGTATCTAGCAAGGTACATCACACTTCTATGGCATCACTGGTTTAAAGTGGTGTCATATTTTTATTCTCTGTTTTGCTCGATTGAAATCGAGATTTCTTGGTTTTGTTCCATCTTATCAATACACATAGGAACGATGTGTTCAAACAACAGAAGATAAGTTTCTGCATTTTACAATCCATCACAGATTGCCCTGTTGTGTCAGGTAGTATCGAGCGCATATTCACCAAGCATCGTTGCATATAACTTGATGTGGAAGTTGTCGCTACAGTGAGGGCTTATCTCAGAAAGATCTATCCCATCGGATTCCTTGAGCGTCACGCTTTTACGAACCTAATTATGTCGCCATAATAGGAGAGTGGTGATACGTCTGCATTACCAGACCGTTGTACGCAGTTCCCGATTATTGTTCCAATTATTTATTTATCACCGTGTATCTCACGGATAACATACTTTAAACCTCTGTATTCAGAGTAAATTATGTATGTTGTCGGCATATTCAAAAACTGAGGGAATACATTTTATCCCTACCGACATTTTTAAATGATAGTGCTGCAGAAATACCTGTAAATAGAGTAGGCAATAATCCAACCGTATCTACAAAATCAGTAGCACCTTTAAGCAGAGTGGACAATAAATCAATACCATTCTTAATAGTTTCGGAGTCGATCACCTTAAACCAGAACTCCTGGGCACGATTCTCCAACTGTGCCATTTTACCATCAATACTATCAAGATAAGAGTTTAATTCTTTTTCTGCTGATCCCTCTGAATTTTGAGCATCTTTATACACCGAACGAAGCATATCTCCATTTTGAAGAATACTTGCTGCAATGTTTGATCTGTTTTTTCCTGCGATAGTCTCCAATAAAAGATTAAGATTATTTGTCCCTAATTCTTTATCTTTTTTTACAATATTGTCATATAAATCTGCAAGTCCTTGCATAATTTCATATGTACTTTTATAATTTCCGTTAGAATCAAGAATGTCAAAACCTTTACCATCTGCTGATGCTGCTTTAGTTGCATCCATGATTGTATCTCTAAGTTTAGAGACAGTTGTAATCATTCCATCGGTTTCTTCGCCTAAATCTGAAAGCTCCTGTTTAGCAGCTTCTGTCATTCTGTTACTTTCATCTATATAACTATAGATTACTGACCATATCTATAATATGGCGCATAGTCATTTCTGGCTATGTCTCACATTTCATTTATTTTGGGATTATTATGTGAGATCGGACTGTATCTTCATCCTATATTAATAGGAGAGTAACGGAACTTTATATGTTACCATATAAAGTATTACAGTCTCTACGGTTTCTTAATTATCACAAATTTTAAATATATATCCTTTCGTTGTTTTTCTTTTATTTTGAGTTACTTCGTATATTTTACTTGCTGTTGAATTACAGAACTTTGCTGCTTGATACATATCATCGAATATTTGTATAAAAATATTATCTATATTATAACATTCTACTTTTTGATAAAATTTATTTGTTCTATTTTGAGGGATAATATATGTATGATTAATATAATTATCTTTATAAAACCAATAAAAACCTTTGCAATAATAATTTTTATAATAAATACAAGAAGATATCAATCCAGCTTTTATACCAGTTTTTGCTTCGGCTTCTTTAAATGATGAATATTCTGATATTAGATTATCATACTTATCTAATTGAACAATTGGAACTGCTGTGGTTCTATTGTAATCATTAGGATAATATAACTTATTATCATATATTGCATCATATATACGATGTGGTTTAATGTTTAATTCTTTTGCAATGTCAGAAATACGAACATATTGATTTATTTTATTTTGTATCATTTCAAGATCAAGCTTGTTTGAATAATTCAAATCAACATATTTTGGTATATCTTCTACTTGAGGAAAGAATAATTTTAAGTAATCTAAAACAGATATTTTATCTATTGAATAATCATAGAACGAATAACCTTTATTTATCCAAAAATCTTTCTTTATTTTATCTTTAACTTTTTGGTTATCAAATCTATGGAATTGTCCTTGGATTTCAATAGCTATTTTCATCTTATGATTTACAATATCAGTTGGCATTACAGTAGCTGTTATTGGATTTATACATGATCTATCTTCGAGAATTGTATCAGGGTATTCATGCATAAATACTTTAATGCCATAGCATGTAGAGATTCATTTATTCCATCACATTTATCACATGTAATACCATGTCTTGAATCATATTTGTCACTAATTGCTTTTAATTCTGATATCCATGGTGCTTTTATAAGATTCCCACATCTATTACATTTGAACAATAACTCAGATTTTCTAGTAACATAATCCGCTGTATCAGATATACACGTAAAATTATTCTCTCTATTTATCTCAAAATATTTGTTTATATTATATATAATATATGGATTATTTTTTGAAAACCATGCTGGTTCAGCATGACCACCAGAATATGTGCGATATGTTTCAAGAATTTTATAAGTTCCATTAGATATAATCAATGGTGTGTATGTATTTTTATATTCAATTTCAGGTGTTAAAATAGTTAAATTGTGCTGCTTTAAGTCTAATAAGATTTCTTCGTATGTTTTCTTTTTCAATTACTTTTATTATATTTATTAGTTGTGATAATTAAGTCTTACCTCGGTCTTGTCGTTCCCATACGATTTTAACCGATATAGTTACTAACTGAAGTTATAAAACTTCCATACATTACTGTATGTTTGGGCATAATTTGTTTACCCACAAGTCGCAAAGAAATCGTTCTTAAACCTGCCCCTACTTTAGATGGATCTTGAGTTATAGCATTTCCAGCCGTAGTCAACGAAACAGCTTCATTAAGATCGTTGTTTGCAGTTACTAATGCACTTGCGGAATCTTTAAGGGCAATTGCCAATCCATCTGTCGAGATGCTATAACTGTTGCCAATATTATTAAGAACATCAATTATATCCATTTTATCAAGATCTTTATACGCCTGACTCATTGATACAAGAGACTCCGTTGCTTCGTCTATTCCCTCAAATTCTGATACATTCAAAAGAACATTGGCATCCTCTGCACTTTCAGCAGCTTGTTCCATTGATTCTCCGAGACGCATCCAATCTGCTGTGGAATTTTGTATCTGTTGTACCAATCGCATCTGCCGTATCGAAAGTAGTAGCTTGATAATCTTTCAAGCTTTGAACAGTCTCATCAGATACTTTTCGCATTTCTGTAAGAGCAGTATTAAGTTCTCTTACAACATTAAAACCTTCTTTACCAAGATTAATAACATCATATACACCGAACATTCCTGCCATCTGAGCAGCAATCTGATGGAATCCGCTATTCTTTAAAGTGTCAAAGAAACTTCTTCCAGCACGACCAGCAAGTTCTTCAGCATTAACAATTTTCATTATTTCGCCATGTATTTTTTCCAAACTTACACTAGGATTTCCAGAAATAAGTTCTTGTTTATATGCTTTAATTTTAGCTTTTGCTTCTGAAGTCATTGCCGAATTTTCACGAAGTATTTTATTGATTTTATCAATTTCTTTTTGTCCTGCTAATTGACTATATCCCTTTTCAGAAGCTGACATATTAGTGACAGTGGCGATAGTATCTTTGATTTTCTTTTCATACTTGTCTAAGTTCTGAATATCCTCATCACTAGCAATACCATTTTGATTAGTCTTTATATTGTCGAGAAGAGTTGCATACTGTTTGACGGCATCACGTACAGCTTGCACATTTTCCAAATATGTATCACTTGTCCAGCCACCATCATTAAATCTGTCAATAGTGGCTTGATATTTATCAACCTTACCATTATAAGAATCCAAATGCTTATCATATTTATTAAGATTTACATTAGCATTCTGTTCTTTAGCCTGTGTATTTTTCTTAACTTTCTGAGTGTTCTGTTCTAATACATTATTCTCTTCTTTGATGGAATTAGTAGCAGACTCTACAGAAGCAGAAACATCTTTATCAGGAAATGCGTCTTTCATGTCCTTAGACGGAATAGTAGTAGGAGTTTTAATCTTTGCTAATTCAGATTCTAACTCTTTAACTCTATTGGTAAGTTTTTCGATTTCATCTACAGAAGCATTTACATTTAAACCATTTTTTAATGTCTCAGTAAATCCTTTTGCAGATACAGAAATCTCATCAAGCTTAGAAACAATGGTATTTAACTGTTCAATAACACCAGATAAATCTTTACTATTACCAAATAAATCTCCAAGAATTCCATTCTCTGAACGTTTATTCTCTGCACGACCTAACTGAGCATTAGCATTTTTTATCTCTTTTTTTAAATCATCATATGTAGAACCAAGTAATTTCTTATAAACATTACTATTTCCGACCTTAAATTTTTCTTCGGCTCTCTTTATAATTCCTTGATATGCACCAATAAGCTCAGTTGCACTAGCTTCATCTGGTTCAAAGAATTTAAGCATTTCCTTATTGGTCTTTCCAGTACCTTTCATGGCAGAAAAGAGTTTTCTATATGCTTCAAGCTGTCTTTGGGTTGACTGTGATACTTTCTGGTTTAATCGTTCTGACACCTCGTTACCAAGATCGAGATTTAAACTTAGTTTAATATTAGAAGTTGCTTCTCTGATATTATCAAGCTGTTTTAATAACGGAGATAATTCTTCACCATCACCGACATCAACCAGAAATCCCTTAATAGAAGATAAACTTGACTCAATACTTCTAAATAATGATTCAAGTTTTGTAAACTGTTCAGTATTGAAGACTTCTGTGTTCTTAGTCTGATTAGTTTCGTCTATTAATTTCTGAAATAAGGCTGTAATTGATTTTAGAGATTCTTCATCTTGAAGAATATTCCCAAATATAGAACGCTGAGAATCGGATAGAGTAGTGTCTTCACTAAGATTTTGTACTGATTTCGCTATAACACCATTGGAGAGAATATCATTAATTTTATTTGATGTTTCCTCTACTTGGTGAAAGATAGAATCAAATTTTGTAGAAAAGACTTGTAATTGATCTAATCCAAATGAGTCTCCGTTTGACTTATAGCTATCTTCAAGAAGGTAAGAATATTCTGATTTAAATCGTCTTATTGCGTCTGTAGCTGTAAGAGTACCGTTTTCTAATTTTTCAAAATATTCAGCAAATCTATCATCACTAAACCAATCGTATCTATCAATTTTATTTGCATCTAAAAATTGATTGAATGTCTGAGTAGCCTCATCACGAATATTTTGCATTTCTGCTTTTAATCTATCTAGTTCGTCTAATTTGTCAGCAAAACCAGAACCAACTTTAAAGTTTTCAAATTCATTTCGCAATTCTTCATTGGCATTTTTTGCATCACTCAATCTTCTAGTGAGTCTTTCTACTTCACCTTCTAGTAAACGAACATTTTGCTGTAATTCACCAATATCAGAGCTTACACCGAAATGACTAAATAATTTTTGAACATCTGTTCCATACGCTTTTAATGTTTCAAAAGAATCAAACGCCTCTTTAAATCCTTTTACAGAAAAAGCACTATCAATATTACCAGCAACCTTTTGAGCTTCAGACATACTCTTCGAGATTTTATCAAAATCAGGTAGGATATGTGATAAATCTGTTCCAGACATTGCTTTTAAAGCATTTGTCACTTTAATTAACTCAGAAGCATTGTCTTTAGAAGCCTTCTTTTGAAAATTACTATAAGCATCAGCAGTAGCATTTATTAAATCTTGTTGGGTTTTCCAATATTTTTGAAGGTTTTTATTATTGGAAATTTTATCAAGAGTGTCTGCAAATGATTTTAATTTATCTTCACCATTGATATTAACAACAACTTGTTGTTCAACGGTGGGTGCTTTTAATTTTATTTCGTCAGCCATTCTATACCTCCTATATGTCTATTTTTATATTTGATTTATATTTATTCCATATATTTTCATAATCTTTTTGATACTCTGTTTTTTGATATTGGTCTATTCTTCTTTTAAAATCTTGAAGTGGTGATATTGAAGCTTTTTCTGCTTGTTCCCAGCCATGCTTAATACCAACTCTTTTGTTCCAAGGTTCAGGAAAAGACCAAGGCGTTCTGTTACCATCGTATTCGACTGGTGGTGCAGTCCAAGGAACTAACATTTCTCCATTAATATTTGCTCCACCATGCCAGCCTTGTCTAAACACTTGATCATAAAGACCATCTTCTCCTGCGTATCCATTTCTATAGGAAATTAAAGAGGGTTCAAACCATATACTTAAATAATCAGTAGCCTTTTTAGTTTGAATTAAATCATATAAACTTCCACGCCTATCATAAAAAGGGTTAGGGTAGCTATTATAAAAATCCGTAATAGTATCTTTATATATAGTTCTTATCTTTTTTTCTGCTACATTAAAATATTCTGAAAAAGACTTCTCTTGGGCTTCCTTAACTGCTTCCTTTGCTTTTTCTTGTAATTTTTTCATATATGATTGATAAAATGAACTTTGATTATTCGACATGTAATTTCATCACCTCCAAAATTTTCACTATAATTTCACTATTTTTACACTAAAATAGGAGAGCAGTATAACCACTCTCCATAAGAAAAAGCACTATGCGCTGTGACACGTATAGAGCCTGTTTATTTCACAAGAAATTTGAATTTACTTAGACTTCTTTGAAATTACCTTTCTTAACAAATTCAAGAATTTTTCCTTCCAAATCTTCTTTTGGAATCTCATCGAGTTTATTACTTACAACATTAACAAGCGGTGTGAGAGTAGCATTTGCCAAATCAGAAATCCTTCCAATCTGTTTGCTAATAAACGCCTGAGTAGTTGTCTCATTAAATTGTACATCCGACTGTTTCATGGATAGAATGGTCTTAAACTCACTCAATTCACTCATAGGAATAAGTGGATCAGTTTTATCAGAGCCAACCATTAAAATATCGAGTAAGCCAGATGATTTAAGTGCATCATATCCCTTGATGAATCCTTTATCATCATCGTCAATCTCAAGATCGGTATATAATTCAATCACTGCACGACAAAACTGTACATACTGACCAACAGAATTTACTCTAATCTTATCTGTTTTACGATACTTTGTTACTCCGTTATCATCATAAGCTTCCTGCTCAAATGTTGTCTTATCTACAATCAACTGTGCGTAAGCATCTTTCTTAATGATTGAAACATATGGAGTGATTTTAATTTTACTTAATAGCTGTTCCTTTAATGTGTTATTTGCCATGTCGTTATACTTTTCTACAAACTCTAAAAGTTTCATATTACTTTTTCTCCTTTAATCATTTATTGGTGAGAATTTTTCACATTCTCCATTATGTATTTCTTTTTGAATTCGACCTTCTATAGCTTTCTTTAGAAGACTACAATTTCGTTTGTATTTTTTACATCCGATGCAGTGAGATTTAAATTCATCAAACTGTGAAGCATTGTCAAAAACTCCAATGTAGTCAACAGGTCGTATTGTAATTTCTATTCGTGGATTTTCTGAATCATAATAAATCCCTTGTACACGTTCACATAACTGAGTGTCATCAATCCACACGGATTCGCTGTCTGTAATCGCATCGGCAAGACACTTAAAACTGTTATTGGCATCTTTATCTACTCTGTCAAAATAGAAGATGCAATCCATATAATAGTGCTGTGATTTGTCATCCGATTTAATCCAGTTTTGTTTTTTTGCTTCTGTCTTTACATATTTTGCAAATTCTTTCTGATATTTAATTGCTTCTGGTTTTTTATATCCTACCGCCATTGGTTTCCCATTTTTTAAAATAGCTCTCCAACCTAAATAGTGGTTGACTGAAGGTGCGATAGGAGATGTTAATTTTAATTCTTGTATATTATTCTCTCCTTTACATAACAAAAGAGCAGCTTCCGAAGAAACCGCTCTTTCATATTTCTTATATTTAATTGTGGTATGTATTGGTTTTAGTTATTAAGTATCATAGAATAAAGTTCCCATTTGGCGTTTGGATATTTGCTGATATTTTCACAGACAAGTTTATGGACATCATTCATATTCCCTAAATTCTTGTCAATATGAATTACTTTTCCACCTGTTATTTCGATTTCTTCACAAATTACATTGTAATACATTCCCATAGGCATACATCTCCTTTATCTCTTTATACAAAATAATTCATATAAGTCTACATGTAACGCAAGAGATAAAGCGACTGCATGAGATAATAAAATATCAGAAGTATATCCATTTTCTAAATTAGAAATAGCAGTAGAAGATAGTCCGCATCTCTTGGACAATTCTGATATTGATATATTCTGTTTATACCTATATTCACCAACTTTATTCTTCATGTAATGTAGTATGCTTAGAATTATTTTGTATATTCATATAATACATAAGAAAATATTAACCAGAATTGGTAATTTTTGTGATATAATTAAAAGAATGTTGCTAAAAATTGCCGTTTCTTAAACATTCTTGATATTTCTCAGAAATGAACTTTATGCTTTCTTCTGCTTGACCGTTTTCCATATTATGATCACTTAAAAGCTTTTCATATTTTTTGTATGTTTTGAATACATTATTAAAAGCTTCTTTATTCTGCTTTTGACCATTGGAAAGAGAAGAACAAAAATCTAAAATGTATTTTCGTTTTCTCTCTAAATTATTATCTAATAATTCAGATTCAATATTTTCAATACCTTTAGACATTTTAGTAATCTCTTTGTATTGCCAATTATCATGTTTTTCTAAAGTGGTTATTCTGTCTTCAATAGTTAATTTGTCTTCTTCATATCCAAATTTAATTCGTAGAGATTTTTTGACTTTTGTAAGGAGAAATATAACTTTATCAACACCAAGAATGATTATAAAAACCCCCATGATAATAGATGGATAATCTAAACTAAATAAATTTTCTATAGCATCCATTCATAAACCCGCCTTCTTATTTTTTGATAAGCTGTTTGAATGCTTCATACAAACCTGTGCTTGCTAAACCACTAAACATTCCACCTAATAAGATTTCAGGAGTAAATGACATATTAATCCAAATATTAAGTACAACACCTAAAACTGCCATAATTAATGGA
>OGDF01002573.1_pt1 | contig 24208 bp, 13 predicted proteins | sample 1570141 | NCBI WGS metagenome assembly OGDF01 (sample SAMEA4370581, study PRJEB24528) | human gut metagenome | reverse complement strand
GCCCTGGGCTAAGAGCTTCTGCCCTTTCAGGGCGTGCCGCTTATAGGAGATCTTGAACTTCCAACCATATAGGTCGAAAGTTTTTCGACCTATATGGTTGGAAAGTTTTAGACACTTGGCGTTTTCATTTACAGGAAGCCCCTTTCACTCCTTCATCAAAGGTTTTGGTCAAGGAATTGGAGAATCTTCTGCTGTATGCGAAGTCCGCAGGAATGAGGCACGTCCCAAAGCTCGGTGGTAAGGAGAGAGTCTGCATGTTGGCTGTTCCATACAGCATGCATCTGCGCGAAAGCCTTCTTGACTCCGGGGACGGGGAAAAGATGGTCAAGGGTGCCACTAATAAAGAGAGAAGGATGAGGACAAGCCAAGGAGGCGATGTGAGGATAGTCGAGGTACTGACGGAGTGCAGGAATGCAGTTGGCAAACCCTCCGTTCTCCTTTCGTCCATAACGCAGGGTAAGCTGATCGTCGGTAGTGATCATCCAGCAGATATTGGCACTCGCCTTGATCTTGTCGGAGAGGGCAGCAAGCATCCAGGAACGGTATGCGCCCATAGAACATCCCACACATCCTATCCTGTCCTTATCGACCATAGGGAGAGTAGACAGGAAATCGGTTCCAGCCATATCGTCGTAGGTCATAAAGGCAGAAAGGTCGCGTCCAAGCATCATCATGTTGCCGGCGATAATATCATACTTGTTGCGGTCGATACCTTCCTTACGGCTACGCTCGCCCCAAAGAGGTGCGTCGGCAGAGAAGACTACATAGCCGTGACGGGCAAGATAGTCGCCAAGATACTGACCTTCGTACAACTTCTTTGCCCATGCATCAGCGTCGGCGACAACGGCGGTGTCGACATCAAAGGGACGTATCATCTTCTCCTTGCCGATGTAGAGGTGGGCTCCATGGTCATGGAGGGCATTGATGGCAGGGAAAGGTCCCTTGCCGTCGGGTATAAGAAGATAGGCTGTGATGCGGGCATAGGCGTTGACACAGAAGCTGATTTTCTGTGCACGATAACCATCTCGTTGTTCTTCGGCTATCACCTTCATGTCCCACGACTTGGCTCGGCGAGGTGGTGTCATCATACATTCAAATATCTTCTGACGGGCAGCCTTCTTCCATTTTGCAAAGTTTTTGATAGGACTGTTACCCCATGCCATAGGGTATGTGAGTTCCTGTTTGAGTTGTTCGACGTAAACGGGCAACTCACCTTGCCACTCGTAATTCTCTCGCACAGGCAGTTGTTTCGCATTCGGTTTCTGGGCGAAAGATGGCTGAGAGAATATCAGTAAGGCAAAAAATGTGAAGAGTGAAAAATCCAAATGTTTCATTGTTATTGAGTTTTTAAGTGTTGAATGTTTTGCTGAGATAATGCAAATCGAATGCAGAACATCAAGCTTGCTTGAATGTTTTGCTGAGATGCAGCTTATCTTATGCAAAGATAATGCAAATGAGCGCAATGAAAGCTTGCTTTCAAATTGCCGAGTGCAGCTTATCTTATGCAAAGATAAAAAAAAAATTTGGAAAACAAATGAAATGCGTACTAAAATATTTGAAAGAAAATTCCCAGTTGGACAGTTTACTGCCTCCAACTGAGGGAAAGTGATTTTTGACGCCTTTTTGCGTCGCAAAGCATCGTTACGACATCTCAAATAGGCAAGAGTGTGATGGGAGATTGCCCTTCATGCCTCATAATTCCTTCCAAATGAGGTCAGGATACATGAATTTGGCTCCAATTACGTGCGCTCCGAGAACAGGGAAAATCATCGGAACGATAGGTTCGTGCATGGATTTTGATGCCTGTGAGAGCAAAAATGGCACTATTTTCGTTCATTTTTTCCTGTTTTAGCACCTTTGGGCGGTATTTTTTGAGATGTCATTCTTCATATTTACCTTTTCGTTTCTTGGTAAACAACTGATTATTAGCCTTTTAGAGAAGTAACTAAGTTGTCTACAGTCTCAGTTTCAGTTGTCTCAGTTATTTTTAAGAGGGTTGTGTGTTTTCATTTTTTCAATTTTTATTATATCATATATATATTATAACTATATATATATTAAATAGTTATATAATAATATAGTAAAGAAAAAAGAACAAAAACGGAAGTTGGAACCCCTCTTAAAAATAACTGAGACAACTGAAACTGAGACGCTTTTCAGCCCACAGTCAGCTTTCCTCTCCCAGGCTGTTGGTCTCTTTTCAGCTACCATTCCACGAGCGCTTGTCGGGCGAGGATGGCTTCTAAATTCCTTACGTCGATAACAGGAATCTTGATACTGCGTTTAGTCCTGGATAACTACCCTTCCCTTTGCCAACGAAAGAAGATCGGGAATGTCGTAACAGCACAAGACACCAGGAATGACGTTCGACATCATGTCGTGCTGCACGGGGTGCTGAATGTAATTGCGCCAGGTCTTCAATGTGCGGGTGAGTGTGGCACCAGCCAATCGCTCGTCGAGCACAGCAGCGTGCATCACTACGACTGCGTTCATTCCGTCAGCCTTGACTGTAATCTGGCGGCCCTTCAACTTTTCGTCAGCCGAACAGAAATTGAGAATGGTGCGCAAATCCTGCACACGCTGACCTATGAGCGGTTTGCCTGCATGCAGGGATGTTACTGCAGAACGATACTGAGTATTCCAATACTTGGAAAGGTTGTACTCGAAAATGTCGCTCGTCTCACCAAAACCTCGCAGGTCGGCATAGACATGAATCGTACCGTCGGAGAATGCATCACGACGATCGGTCTCTATCAGCAGACTTGCCTTTCCTGCATCAGCAAGATGGATGCAAACCTTCGACTGCTGATTGGCAACCGACGGAATCCTGACGATGACAGGAACAGGATACTGACCTTCGCAATCGAGCTGATAACGATATTCCTCCACGTCGCGCTGCGATTCGTGGCGAGTCTCAATAGCATTCCAATGGTCGTTCAGTCCAGGAAGTCCCAACAGCTTCAGAATGCCAGCCTTCACCTTGTCGGCCGACTGCGAACAGAAAGCCTGGCGCTGGGCTGACAGCCTGTCCATCTGTGCCTCACACTCCTGCATGGAGCTGAGCGCATCCTTGTATTCCAAGTTTACCTGTCCTGTCTTGGTGCAACGCATGTCGTCACTACGCCAGTAAGTATAAGGCTTCACCTCGCCCTGTGCATCGCCCAAGAGAGCCTTGCGGAAGAAGCTTACCATCTTGTCCTGGCTGGGTTTGGGAATGGCGTGTCCGTCGTCGTAATAAAACTGTTCGGCAGCATCGGGCGCTCCCAACAGACTGTAGCAACGATTCACCTCTTCATAGCCACGCAAGGCTCCCCAATGGTCAACGAAGTCGAAACGTCCGTCAAGAATCAGGAAAGGCTTTGGCGCATTCATCATCGCCATGTCGGCTATCTCGATGTGCTCGCGTCCTTCGCCTGGAATCCACTGACATCCGTCGCTTGGGCCTTGAGTCTCCAGGGTTCTTTCGCGCGACGAGAAGAACAATCCCACACAACTTGCCTTCACCCTGTCGTCGAGAGCAGCCAGATAAGATGACTGCGTGCCGCCTCCCGAGAAGCCATAACAACCAATCTTGTCGCCATCAATGTCCTTACGACTGAGCAGATAGTCGATGGCGCGGCTGTTATCGAAAAACTCCTGTGCGGCAAGGCTGCTGCCAAGGAGGATGAAGCCCGGAGCAATGAGTGTATGCTCGGTAGTTACGCCACGGGTAAGATTCTTGCCCTGTGCATCGATGGTTTGCTGGCGCTCACCCTGTGAGAAGGGGTCGACCACCATGGAAGCAATGCCGTTGACAGCCAACTGCTCAGCACTTCCCGAACCCGTGCCCTTTCCGTCGAGTCCATGTCCGCACATCTCGATACAGGCAGGAATCTTGCCCTGCACCTTCTCAGGCAGATAAAGATGGGCTGTGACGTAACGGCCTGGCGTACTCTGAAAGACAATCTTCTCGACTATAAAGCCGTTGCCCTTCAACGAGCCCACTACCTTGGCATTGAGTTTGCCACGCTGTGGCATTTCGCCAGCCAACTGACCAAAACGACTGCGCAACTGGCTCACGTATTGCTGCATGGCTTCCTTCGACTGGCAAGCCTTTTCGAAAGCCTGCTGGCGCTCATAGTTCTGAGCGTGTACTGGCAGCATCTCGTAGTTGTAGAGCGAGGTGGCAGTCTTGAACTTCAGAGCCTTGTAAGAGCCCTGAGCCATTGCCACCGTACCTGCAAGCACGGCGGCAACCGATAAGAAGAATCTGTTTCTATACATAGTAATATCTTTATAAATGCAAATGAAGAAGTTAGAGTAGTTGGAGAAGTTAAAGCCATATGCTTCATGGCAAAGTAATCAACCCCCAAAGTCTTGATTTTACATCTTGACAACCACTTCCATATCGCCCTCGCCTGCATCGAAGGTAAGTAAGCGCAACTTCTCGTCGTACTTCCATCCATCGACAAACTTGCCGGCTACAGTAACGAGTTTAGGCTTCTTGTCAAGGTAAACACTTACGCTGTAGTAGTGCGAAACAGGCTTGTAGTCGCCCTTAGGAGTCGTGATGTTGAGTATCCACTCGTTCTGTGCCAGTCGGCTCTCCATCTTGGTGACGGCATAAACTCCCTTCTGATAATCGAGCGATTTGCCGTCGTCCTCGTACATTTCATACACCGAATGCTCGGAAGGATAGATGAGCAGCGAGATGTTGGTGTTGGGGCGCTCGTCCACGTACTGCATGGCTTCCTGACGGGGAATGATGGCTCCACGGCGCAGGAAGATAGGCATGATCTCGATAGGTGTGAGGAACGACTTGTACTGGCGTCCGCTGATGCGCTCACCTGTCCAGAAGTCGAGCCAGTCGCCACCGGGGAAGTAAACAGGACGCGAGAGTGCATTCTTCACCGTTACAGGACACACCATCATGTCGCGGCCAAACATATACTGGTCTGAAATCTGATAGGTATTGACATCCTGCAGATGATCGTAGAACAAAGGTGTCATCAGCGGACGGCTGGTCTTGTACATATCCCAGGCGCTGGTGTAGATGTAAGGCAGGAGCGCATAACGCAGCGAGTCGTACTGGATGAATATTTTCTGTGCTTCCTCGCCATAAGTCCATGGCGCATGATAACGAGGATGATCCATACCGAAGAGGATGGACACAGGCGAGAACATTCCCATCTGCACCCAACGCAGATAGAGGTCGGTGTCGTAGGCAGAATACTGCTCGAATCCTCCCATACAGTGGCTCCAATAGCCGACACCAGAGAGTCCTATATTAATACCGCCGCGGATGATAGGTTCAAACCACTGCCACTCCGAGCCCCAGTCACCAGCCCAGATGAAAGGATAGCGCTGAATACCTGCATAGCCCTCGCGTGTGTGGTCGAAGCCACGCTGTCCGTTGAGCTTGGCAAAGTTCTCATAAGGTGCCTTGGCATAGGCTATAGGGAAGAGGTTGTGGGCAGCCTTCTGCTCGATGTTTGGATTGTTGTAGTTCAGAGCGCTTCCCACATCAGTCTTGAAGAACTTGGCTCCCAGGTCGGTCACTTTCTTGGCTGCATTCTTCCACCACCAGTCCACAGCCTTGTCGTCGAAGAAGTTGATGATGGCGTTGGTTCCACCGTCCAGAATGGTGAGTCCCTTCTTCTGTGCTGTGGTGAGCAGATTGTTGCGCTTGCCGTTGTCGACCAGCGAACGAATGTGCAGACCAAACATTGCCACATGATTCTTATAGGCATGGTCGATCATGCCCTTTGGGTCTTTAAACTGATCCTGGAACTCGAAGGTACAGCCTCCGTTTCCCAACTTGGCAAAGAGGCGCCAGGTAGAGTCGAGCCACATCATATCGAACGGAATCTTTTCCTGACGCAGGCGGTCGATGAGATTGACCACATACGTATCGTTGGCCTTGCTCTCATGATGCCATGTTCCACCGCTGTACGAGCCGATGTGCAGACCATAGGCAGCACGTGGCATAAGAGGCGCCACGCCCGTGAGCTGCTGATAGCTGTGAATCAGAGTTTCCAACTGTTCGCCATAAATGAAATAATAGTCATTGTCGCCACCAGGTGCCGAGAAACTGTACTTGTCATTGTTGGTCCATCCCATGTCCCAGTCGTTGGGCACAGCAGTATGGAAGAACACGGCGTACCCCTTGTTGCTGAGCATCAAAGGCACAGGACAGTAGTTGGCTCTCAGAATGTCCTTGCCGCCTACCGCAGGCTTTGAGCCCCGTCCCAGTTCCACATTGAGGTGAACACGCTGTCCACGCTGGTCGATGCGGTCCATGCGCTCACCGAAGCCGAAGAAGTGCTCGTCGGGATTCATCTTCACCTCATTATATATGCTGTCCTTGCAGCCCGATGTCAACTCCTCGTAGAGCACCTTACCCGAAGCATCAGCCACCTGTATGCGCCAGGGAGCTTCCTGAATGCTTACCTGCAGCTTACTGGTCTTTATCTGTTTGCCGTCCACGCTGAAATTCACCTGTGGGAAGTTGTAGTTGACCACCATCCACTTCTCATTATCAGGCATCTGCTGTGCAGGCACCTTGGTTACACGGAACATGCTTTCCGAACACATCTCGATGCGCATGTTGCCTTGTGACGATGTGTAGAGTACGCTGTTTCCTTTCACTTGCTGTGCATGAGCCGCTGTAGCAAAGGCGCACAGCGACAGGAATGTGAGTTTTAGCTTTAAGTTTTTCATATCTATTCTGTTGTTTTTGTTGTTATGTTATTGATTTCTATTCCTGCCTGCACCACGGCTCCCAGTCCGTGGGCATCGTTGAGCGGAGCCGGTCGGTTGTAATAGAAAGGCAAGTCGCGGCTGATGCCTGTTCCCATGCACACGCCCTTCACCTGTCCTTCAGGGGTTATCTGACTGCAGACAGCCTTCCATCCCTGCAGCGCCACAGAGGCGAACGAGCTGTCGAGCCAGCCCTTGTTCACACCATGCGCAATGGCTGCGACAAACATGGCTGTGCAGGAAGTTTCGGGATAAGAGTCAGGCTTGTCGAGCAACTGGTGCCACATGCCCTGTGCGTCCTGATAGGCGATGATGTTTTCCACTCTTTTTCGGAACAGCTGCAGCAATCTGTCTCGCAGAGGATGCTCTTCGGGCAATCTGTCGAGCACGAGAGCCTGTGCCAGAAACGCCCATCCGTTGGCTCTTCCCCAGTGGGCGGTGCCGTGGGAATGGGTCGTGTCATAATAGAAACAATGCCAATAGAGGTGCTTGTCGTTGTCGAAGAGCAGACTGTCGAAGAGCAAAACCTGTTCTGCCGCTCTCTGCAACAAGTCGGACGATGCACCCTTGCGACTTCCCTGATGAGCCAGGAAAGAAGTACACATATACAGGTCGTCGAGCCAGAGAGTTCGCTCTCCCACCCTTCCCCGGCAGTAAATGCCTGTTTCGGGAATACGCCCCTGCTGAGTAAGAATGTAATGGCTTATCTTGTCGAGATAATTCTCGTAACGTTGGTCTTTGTATCGTCGTGCCAGTTCGGAGAGGGCAGCGCCCATAGCTCCGCAGTCGTCAAGGCTCGACATGGAGAAGAATCTGCGCCACGCATTGTCGCGCACGCCCGATTCGTATTCTTTCCTGAGTTGTCGCTGTATTTTTGGTTCGAAATAAAAGTCAAAGTTCTCTTTGACAAACTGCTCATACTTCTTTTCACCTGCCGCATCGGCAAGATTGAGCATTGCCACTCCGAGCACACCATTCACGTATCTCCATTCTTGATAATAGCTGTCGATGTGAGTGTGTCCGTCCTGTGCCTTTGACACGTTGTGGTTGTGATGGCTCAGCAGATAATCAGCCACCCGCTTCGAGACATCGAGCGGAGCATCCTGCGCCATAACTCCTGCTGCAAAGGCAAGACTGCAAATAAGAGTAAAGACTGCTTTCTTCATGAGGTTTCCCGGTTTTTTAGTGGTTTGAAAAATATTGAGAATATTGTTGCTGGAACAATTATTGATGTGGGAAATATTGTTGTTGGAACAAAATTGTTGTCCCTGGAACAATTCCTGCGAAAGTAGATTTTAAGAAAAAAGCCTCTCCACTTCTCACGAGGCAGAGAGGCCTGCGTTTTGTTTTAATATATAACTAAAAACCTACCGTTAATTCATTATTTGAATTCAAGTTTCGCAAGCGAGGAAATTGATAGAAGCTAAAGCTGTTATCACTCCCGTCGGTCGTTCGGAAAGTTAAGAAATAATAGTCTTATAGTTTAAACTTAGGACATTTGTCCCTTAACTTCCCTCTAACGTCACTAACTTCCCTTAACTTCCCCACATGCAAAAGTTCAGTTATTTTAATATCCGTAGTTGTTGATCAATGCGTTGTTCGACGCGTTGATGTCTGAGTCGAATATAGGCCAGTACTGACGGGAGTCTGGATCGTTGGCAAAATAGTTGGCCAGCATGTTGTCCTTCACTGTGGCAGACACGAAGTCGTAGTCGAGTTGTGTCCAGCCTTCGCCAGCAGGAGCTGCTGTCTCACCCTTAGCCAAGCCATAGTACTCCAACTTGCCAGCAGCATTGGTGCGTGTGTAAACCACTGTAGGCACGTCAGCATACTTGCCTGTGCGGTCGCGCAGCGCTCTCATGTCGGTCACGGTCTGTCTTACGGCTGTTCCGAGCAAGTTCCAGCGAATGAGGTCCTGCTTACGCAGCATCTCGCCAGGGAATTCGAGAAGGCGCTCCTTCTGGATGGCCTTCAGCATGTCGGCCTTCGAGCTGATGGCGTTGACATAAGCCTCTACGTTTGCTGGGCGGTCGGCTACGGCAAAGGCGCGGTTACGAACCTCCTTGAGGTAAGGCTTGGCTGCATCAGGACCTTCCAGCTCGTTGGCAATCTCTGCTGCCATCAACAGGATGTCGGCGTAGCGGAGCACGGGCAGGTTCACACCATCGTCGTTGGAAGTCACCTGGCGTGTCATGCGCTCATAGTCGTACTTGCCGAAGTTGAAGCTTGGTGCAGAGGCATCGTTGTCACCCAACTTGGCCATTGTGTAGCCGTTGTCGTACTTGTAAGGCACGCAGTTCACGTCGCGGCGCTGGTCAGCATTGTCGTACTCATAGTAGAGTGTAGGAGCAGGAATGTTCTGTCCGCCATAGTTGGTCTTGGTCAAGTGTGGGCTCTTCGACTTGTGGTAAACACCAAAGTGATAGAAGAATCGTCCACGTCCGTCGTTGAATGGAATCTCGAAGATAGACTCTTTGTGTGAGCCTTCGATGGTGATGACGTCAGTAGCGAGGTCGTTCCAGAACTGCTCGTAAGTGGCGTCGAGTGCGAGTCCACTCTCTCTGATGACGAGTTTCAGGTCGTCGTAAGCCTCCTGCAGCAGGGCTGTGCCGGTAAGCTCAGGATCGTTGCTGCGGCGCACCTCATAAGTAGTAGGATTGTCGAGCGATGTAGGACGCTGGCTGTAACCCTCGGCCATGAGGATGAGACGTGCACGCAGACCCAAGGCAAAAGCCTTGTTCACTCGCTCTGTCGTCTTGGTGCGCTCAGCCTTTCCTGGCCATGGCAGATAGCCTGCAGCCTCTTTCAGGTCGGCAATAATCTGCTTGTAGATGACGTCGCGGTCTGACTTGGGAAGGTAGATGGTGCTCTGTTTCACCGATGTGAATCGGGCAGGCACGTCGCCCCAGGCACGAATGAGGTCATAGTAGTACTGCGCACGCAGGGTGAGCGACTCGCCTAAGAGATAAGCCATGTCGGCATTGCTCTCAGGATTGCCATAGGCACGTATTCCCTCGATGCAGCAGTTGGCAGCCTCAATGCCGTTGAAGAAGCCTGTGAAGGCGTTAGGGTCTTTTCCAGAAGCCATCCAGTTGTTGGCAGAGAAGGCGCTGTAAGTGCAGAGCGAGGTCTTGTTGTCCGACGAAGGCTGCGCCATGTCGAAGTAGCACTCGGCATCGGTATTCATACCATAGTAAGGCATGTAGCGCGCACGGTGAGAATTGGTGGCGGCAAACCAGCTGTAGATGCTGATGACCGTATTCTCGGCAAGCGGGGTGTTAGAGAACACCACCTTGTCGTTGTATTGTGACTCGCTTTCTACGTCTAAATAGTCGTTGCACGACATGAGTGTAGCGCCAGCCAACAGGGCTGTAAATACATATTTTATTTTCATAACGATGTTTCCTTTAAGTGTTTTTTTAGAATGTAAGATTAAGACCGAAGATGAACTGGCGGCTTCTTGGATAAGCCGAGTAGTCTACGCCTGGACAAACCAGCACGTTGCGGCAGCAGTCCACCTCTGGATCCATACCACTGTAACCGGTGATACAGAAAAGATTTGAAGCGGTAAAGTATAGACGCAGGTTCTGAACATAGATTTTCTGCATCCATGTCTTAGGCAGTGTGTAGCCCAAGGTAAGTGTAGAGAGGCGGAGGAATGATCCGTCCTCGATAGCCCAGTCGGTGAGCACAGCCTTTGTTGTGTAAGGCGACCACATAGTGGTGTTCTTGTTCATCTCGGCGAGCTTGGCTGCATCGTTGATGAAGTTGCCGTTCTCGTCTACGTTGGTCCAGCGCTTGCCGCTTGCCATCGTAGTGTTGAGATTGCGCCAGATACCGCCACGTGTAGAAGTCTGGTCTATCTTGTCAGCGTTGTAAACATCGTTGCCGATGCTGTAAGAGAAGTCGGCGTTGAAGTCGAATCCGTAGGCACGTGCACCGATAGAGAATCCACCTATAGCCCATGCGTTGGCGTCGCCGATCTCGAACTTGTCGTCATCGTTGATGGTTCCTGAACCGTCCTTGTCGAGGAGTTTCATGGTACCAGGACGTACTGTGCCCACAATACCGCTGGCATCAGCCACACCTTCCTTCAACTTCCACTGTCCTGCGGCAGCATCGTAGCCCTCGAAGTCGTCCACCTCGTAGCGTCCTGTTCCTGCCAGCTTGTAACCGACGATGGTTCCTACAGGCTTTCCTGGCTTCACTAAGTAGTCGGAGCCAATTTCTGTACTTGCCCAGTAAGAAGGCTTAGAGTATGAGTCCATGCTTCCGAGGCTCACTACCTCATTGGTGTTATGACCGAGTGTGAACGAGAAGTTCAGACCGTAGTTCTTGGTGTTGATGGCATCGTAGTTCAATGTCAACTCGAAACCAGAGTTCTTGGTCTCGCCCACGTTCTGGTACTGTGTGTTGTAGCCGCTACCTGTGATCTGCATCTCCATGAGCAGGTCTTTCACGTTGTTCTTGTACACCTCGAACGAACCGTTGAGCTTGTTGTTGAAGAAACCGAAGTCAATACCCAGGTTGAGCGAGTGTGTTGTTTCCCACTTCAGGTCGGGGTTGCTCATTGCGTTGCCCGTAGTGAGCCATGAGTTCTGCAGGTGCAGCCAAGAGCTCTCCTTGATAGAATAGGTACGGCTGGTCTGTCCAGAAGGAATGTTGTTGTTACCCGACACACCGTAGCTCAAGCGCAACTTCAGGTTGCTCAGCCAGTCTTGTGTCGACTTCATCCAAGGCTCCTCGATAATGCGCCATCCGGCTGCCACTGATGGGAAGTAGCCCCAGCGGTTGTCCTTAGAGAACTTGCTTGAACCATCGGCACGCAGAGTGGCGGTAAGCAGATAGCGGTCCAAGAAACTGTAGTTGGCACGTCCGAAGAACGACACCATCTTGTCGTCGGGATAGTAGAACTCGTTGGCACGTGTAGGAGTGCCCTGTGCAGAGAGGTGGAAAGCCATGTCGGCATCGTAGAATGAAGGGAATCCCTCTATGCGTGTCGTTGCCAGTGTCTCACGGCTTACGATGCTCTCCTGTCCCACCATGAGGTTCAGGCTGTGAGCCTTGGGCAGAATCTTAGAGAAGTCGTACTGCAGAGTGTTGGAGTTGCGCACGGTGCGGCGGTTCACCTGGGTACGTGTAGTAAGCGGCATGTTCTTGTATTCTGCCAGGGTGTTGTTCTGCGACTCATAGGTAGTAGAGCCGGAGAAGTAACGGAAGTCGTTGTTGTAGATGTCGAGACCTACGTCTGTGCGGAAAGTAAGCTCGGGCAATATCTTCCATGTGAAAGCTCCGTTCATGTTGAAGTTCTCACGAACACGTTTCTTGTAGTTGTCGTTGAGGGCTGTGATTGGGTCTTCCAGTCCGTCGTCAATGTTGCTCTCATCGAAGAGAAGGCTTCCTGAGCCCGTCAGAGGCGACTGCACCACAGCATGGCGGATACGGCCGAAAGAGCCTGAAGGCACAGAGTTCTGGTCGCCGGTAGCGTCGCTCTGTCCGTCGCCATTCACCTTGGTGCGTGAGTAACGGGTAGAGAACTCGAGTTTGGTCTTCTTGTTGGGCTCATAGTTGAGTTTGAAGTTCAGGTTGCTGCGATAGAAGTCAGAGGTGAGCAGGATGGCTTTCTCCTTCATGTAGTTGTACCCTGCTGTGAAGCGCAACTTCTCCGAACCTCCCGAGATGTTGACATTATGGCTGAACACGTTGCCGGTGCGTCCGTACACCTCGTCCTGCCAGTCTGTAGTCTTCATCGAGTTCATAATGTTGGGTATGTTGTCCCATCCGCCGAGTACCTGCTGGTACTTACCGGCATTGGCACCAGTAGAGAGACTCGACAATTCGTACTGCCACTTCAGATAGTCTTCCACTCCCAGCACGTCTACCTTGTCCTCAGCCTTCTTGAAGCCCACATAGGCATTGTAGTTCACAGTCACCTTACCAGCCTTACCACTCTTGGTGGTTACAAGCACGATACCGTTGGAACCACGGCTACCATAGATGGCGGTAGAGGAAGCATCCTTCAGCACGTCGATGCTCTCGATGTCGCTGGTAGGAATGTCGGAGATGCTGCTGACGGGGAAACCGTCTACTATATAAAGAGGTGTGTTGTCGCGGGTGATAGAACCACCACCACGCACGCGGATGATGACCTCGGCGTCGGGGTTTCCCTCAGGCATGGTGACGCGCACACCAGCCAGCTTACCCTGCATGGCCTCAACAGGCGAAGCCACAGGCACCGACACGAGTTCTGTGTTGCCTACCGAAGAAACCGAACCCGTCACGTCCTTGCGCTTTACGGTTCCGTATCCGATAGCCACCACTTCGTTAAGCATGTTGGAATCTTCCTTCAACTGGACAGTCATCTTGCCTTCCTTGGCAATGATCACTTCCTTCTTGTAACCCACATAAGTGATTTCGAGTTGTTTTCCTTTCGGAACAGAGATAGAGTAATTACCGTCCATATCGGTCACTACTCCCACCGAAGTGCCGGGAATCCTTACGCTTGCGCCAATAATTGGTTCACCAGCCTCGTCAGTTACTTGTCCGCTAACGGTGACGCTTTGCGCCAGCACTCCTAACGGGAAAAGAAGCATCAGCAATAGTACCGAACACTTCTTCATAAAAATAATCGCTACTTTTCTCATAGGTTTTTACTATTAGTTTTTAAATATTTGAAGTAGAATGTCGGGGGCAAAAGTAGCCAAATTCCCCCGACATGAGTGGTAAAAACGTCCCAAAAGTTCGGTAAAAACGTTTCAAAGCCCGTTTTTCTGCCTATATTCAGACGGACTTACGCCCATAGCAGCCTTGAAACATTTGCCAAAGTAGTTTTGATCGCAGAAACCGCAGCGATAGGCGATTTCCTTCACAGGAAGGTCGCTGTGATGCAACAGCGCCACGGCACGGTTCATGCGTGCCTTGTTGATAAACTCCTTGGGCGCCACACCCAACAGGCTCTTCAGTTTGCGGTTCAGTCCCGACTTGCTGACGTTCAGCTTGGCTGCCAGCTCGGTCACACTGAGGTCGGAATTGTCGATGTGCTGTTCCACGAACTCCACCACGCATTGCATGAAGCGCTGGTCTTCCTCGTTCAGGCTCTCCTCGCCTACGCTGCGGCTGTCGGCTTGCAAGGGCTGTTGGCCGTCGGCAACAACCGTTTCCTCAGCAGCCTTGTCTACCACCTCAACAGCAGTTTTGTCTGCCCCAGCATCCTTGACAGCCACGACGAGGTGTTTCTCCTTGTCGTATTTCTCCATCAGGTCGAGATACTGCCCCAAGAGTTCCCTCTGCTTGCGGTGGGAGGCGCGAATAGTCCTCGTCACGTACACCACAGTATAGATAAACAACAGCGCCAGCAGCACATACAGCACCTTGGCGGTAGTAGTCTGCCAGATGGTTGGTTTCACGAAGATTGTCACCACTTTCACGTTGCCCGCCCATTGTCCTGTGGGCAGTTTCGACTCCACCCGCAACGTGTGCGTACCGGGCGAAAGGTTGAGCAGCGTCACCGTGTGGCTGTTCTCTAACGTGTTCCATACACCGCCGTCCAACTGGAATCTATAGCTTATCGACTGGGTGTTGGCATAGTCGATGGCAGCAAACTCAATCTTCACATTGCGCTCTGTCTCATCGAGGCAGATCGTGTCGTGGGCGCTCACCGCCTCCATCATCTCGCCTTCTTCCACCGACACCCTTGTCAGTACGATGCGCGGCGCCTTGGTGCGCTTCGTCAGCCGGTCCATATCCATCAGCACCAGACCGTCCATCAGTCCCATGAGCCATTTGCCTCCTTTCCATCTCAGGGGCTGCGCATCCGAGAAAATCAGCTCATCGGTCCATGTGCGGTGGTTGAAATAGAGCGATAGTCCATGTTCCACGTCCACGCCCGTCAAATCGTTGGTGCCCACAAACCACATATATTGTCCATACGCGAAAGCCGACAAGAGGAAGTCCTCCGGCAAATCGCGCCTGTCGAAGTGTCTGAAGTCCACATCTTTGCTGAGCAGCGAAATGCCGGGATCTACCATGTTCAGTCCGCTGCCCTCGGTGCAGATATAGAGTCTGTTGGCCCTGTCCTCAGCCATAAACATGACGGCAGAGCAACTCAGGCTGCCGTCTCTTCCGCCCTCACGCTCATGCTGGATAAAGCGCAGCGAGGCTGGATTGGCGGCAGTAAGCTTCGTGGCGAAAAGTCCAAGCGTTGTGCCCGCCAGCAGCTCGTCACGATGGCTGATATATATCATTCGCACCCCCAAGTACTTGCCTGTCTTGTCGTCATGAGAGAGGACGATGGGCTGACACCTCCAACTCTTTCCCGTACGGGTAAAACAGAACAGTCCATGGTTCAGCGTTGACACCCACAGTCTGCCCCATCGGTCTTTCTGCATTGAGTAAACATGATGTTCTTTCTCCCTACCACGGATTACAAGCGCTATTCGGCTGATGTCGTAGCTGCCGTCGGCACGGGGCGACAGATGCAACAGTCCACCAGGTTTGCATCCCAACCATAGGCTGCCGTCCTCGTCTTGCAACATCGTGTACACAGCCGACCGGAAAGGAGTCTTTCCGCCATGCAGTCGGCCGTCGGCTCCAAGAAATCCCAAAAGATTCAGATTGGCGTCGTAGATTCTCACAGAGGCATCGTCGCGCGAGCACACCCATATCCGTCCCTCGCGGTCGCGGAAGAGTGCCCTCACCTGACATCCTGGTTGCCTCAACAGCCACGTAGCATAACACGGCTTGCGGTAGCTCATCCTCACGCCCAGAGAGTCCACTGCCCACTCCACTCCGTCGGCTGTCTTCAGCCGTTTCGTTCCCAGACCGGAGAAGCCCCATTTGCGCAGCGCCTTGTTCCAGGAAAGATGGCTGTCATCAAACCGCCCCGTGCGAATATCGAAGACAAAGCAGTAGCCTTCCGCATTACAATATATATAAGGATCGCGAATACGAATATCCTTGATGCGGTTCACGCCCATCGAGCATCCATCGCCCGCCTTCGGCTTGAACGACACGAAGCGATAGCCGTCGTATCGGCTCAGTCCGTTCCATGTTGCCACCCAGATCATTCCCTGTCTATCCTGCACGAGACCCGTTGCGTGATGGTGCGCCAGTCCGTCGAGCTCGTTGAGCCTTCTCTCTGTAACGCCCTGCTTCGCCCAAGCCCTGCCGTCCTGAAGGGTCGGCACAGCCTCAGCGACGTGGCTCAACAAACAACAAATCCACATCAAAAAATATCTTATTATTCTGTTTTTAGTCATCTGTGCAATGGTAGATTAGTTATATTGTTTGCAAAAGTAAGAAATAATAGTCAGAAAAAGAAATCAAATCCAAAGTTTTTATTTAACTTTGCATAAGATTAGCTGCACTCGGCAATCTGAAAGCAAGCTTTCATTGCGCTCGTTGGTGCAATCTTTGCATAAGATTAGCTGCACTCGGCAAAACATAAAAAACATAATAACAATGAAAATAGCAGTATTCTGTTCAGCAAACGCCCATATTGACAGCGACTACTTCCGTCTCACAGAGGAGATGGGCAAGTGGATGGCAGAGCAAGGGCACGTCTTAGTTTTCGGCGGCTGCAACATCGGCCTGATGAACACCATCGGCAAGGCAGTCAAAGCGCATGGCGGCAGAGCCATAGGCGTAGTTCCCACCATCGTAGAGCGAGGCGGCAAGACTTTTCCCGACCTCGACGTAGAGATTCCCTGCGACAATCTCAGCGACCGCAAGGACTTGCTGCTCTCTCAGAGCGACATCATCGTGGCGCTCCCTGGCGGCATCGGCACCCTCGACGAGATATTCACCGTTGCAGCCTCCCACACCATCGGCTATCACAGCAAGAAGGTGATTCTCTACAACATGAAGGGCTTCTGGAACTCCACCATTGCCCTCCTCGACGACATGGCTTCGCAGGGCATGATTCGTGGCAACTGGCACGACTATATCGAAGTGGCAACCTCCCTCAGTGAGTTGCAGCAGATGGTGGAGCGCTGACATAGGAACTCCCCAATAGGTTAACAAACCCCAAAAACATGGTTTAGCCATTTCTGCTTTTAGTATTTATCGATTTAAGTAAGTACTCAGCACCCATATTGTCATGAGTTGTTACGTTAATGTGAGTCAACGTGTATTATTAATTCAAATTTTCAATAGGGGTGCTGAGTAGTTCCCCTCAACAGACCTCAAAACGCGAAAATGACTAATGCCTAAACTTTTATGCACGGAAGTTAAGCAAACGTGTAACGCATTCATGTACTCATGTCAGAATTTTTGCCAAAATTCTAATTGATTGAAAATCGAATTTGACAAAAATGACTTTGACCAAAATGACACACTTTGTAAGTTTTACTATCAAAGTCGGAAAAAGCAGTCATTTAGTCATTAGTCATTAGTCATTAAGCGAAAAAAGTTAAGTCAATAATCCACTATAAAATATAATATTATTATAATATTATTGAAGTTTCGCATGTACGGAAGTTATAGTAGTTAAAGAAGTTATCACTCCCTTCGGTCGTTAGAAGTTATAGCCAATAGCCTTTTGGGTTGTAAATTTAGTTGTAAAACATATGGCTTTAACTTCTCTAACTTCTTTAAATTCTTTAACTTCCCCATTTGCGAAAGTTGAGTAATATTATATTTTATAGTGAGTTTTTGACTATTCTCAAAGTTCCTTAATGACTAATGACTAAATGACTAAATGACTGCTTTTCGCATTGTTCATCAAAAACTAAATAGGATGCTAAAAATTGATGTTTATGTAATTTACACATAAACAACAACTTATATCGCTGCTTCTTGCCTTTCTTTCGCTGTTTTGCTTAACAAGTCATTCCGTTTTTGAACAAACAGCCGAAATATGTTGTATCTTTGCAGAAGAAAAGCTGCATCGCAGCAAAATATTCAAGCAAGCTTGACATTCTGCATTCGATTTGCATTTCCTTTGCAGAAGAAAAGCGGCACCGCAGCATTTTGAAAGTGCTATAAGAGCCCCGCAGGGGGCATCTATTACGACCAAGGGAGGTCACAATAGACGACCGGCGCCGGTCGTCTATTATGACCCAAAAGGAAGCTCTTAGGGGGAAGACTCTCTACTTCACACTGATTGTTCCGTTCTTGGTGTCACGGCTGTTGGGCCCCACCATAATATCGAACTCACCGGGTTCGAGGACATACTGCAGGTCGGCATTGTAGAACTTCAGCATGTCGGGAGTTATCTGGAAGCTAACATCCTGACTCTCGCCAGCAGCAAGGTGGATGCGACGGAATGCCTTCAGCTCCTTCACAGGACGGGAGATGCTTGCCACCTTGTCGCGGATGTAGAGCTGCACAATCTCGTCGGCAGCGCGACTGCCAGTATTGGTGACACGGACAGTAGCGGTGTGGTCAGCACTGATCTGCAGCGGTCCATACTCGAAAGTGGTGTAACTCAAGCCGTAGCCGAAGGGATAGAGAGCGCCATTGCGCACGTCGAGATAGTTGCTGGCAAACTTGGCAAAACGAGGATTGTCGTCGGGCACGGGACGGCCAGTGTTCTGATGGTTGTAGTAGAGAGGCTCCTGTCCTGTAGTCTTGGGCATAGAGGCGGTGAGCTTACCACAAGGCACCTTGTCGCCGAAGATGACGTCGCAGATGGCATCGGCAGCCTCAGAACCGCCAAACCACACGTTCATGATGGCAGGCAGATGCTCCTGTTCCCAAGTAAGGACGGTGGGACGACCCGAGAAGTTGAGCAGTACGATAGGCTTTCCCGTCCTGGCGAGCTGAGCGAGCAGATGGCGCTGGGCGTCGGGCATACGAAGGTCGGTGCGGCTGGCACATTCGCCACTCATATCGGCAGTCTCGCCCATGGCGCACACGATGACATCAGCCTGGCGTGCAACCTCAAGGGCTTCTGCCTCCATCTGCGCATCGTCGCCTCGGGCGATGGTCTTGCCCAACTCACCGTCCTTCTGCTCCTGTTCGTCGTACACCACGTTGCAGCCCTGTGCATAGAGCAGCGTCGCCTTGCCCTCGAGGGCTTTCTCCATGCTCTCACGCAGAGAGGAATAGCGGTCGGGGGTGGCAGCCACGCTCCAGGTTCCGCTCATGTTGCTGCGCGTGTCGGCCAGAGGACCGATGAGGGCTATCTTGCCCTGCTTGCTGAGGGGCAGCAGCTGACGGTCGTTCTTGAGCAGAACGAAGGTCTCGGCGGCAATGTCGCGTGCGGTCTGGCGATGGGCAGCGGTAAAGATATCGGTCTTCTGTCGCTTGCTGTCGCAGTAACGATAAGGATCCTCGAAGAGTCCCAGCTTGTATTTAGCCTCTAAGATGCGACGGCAGGCGATGTCGATGTCAGCCTCGCTCATCTTGCCTTCCTTGACGCTCTGTTCCAGGAATCTCACGAAGCCCTGCGAGCACATGTCCATATCGGTTCCGGCCAGGAGCGACTGCTCGGAGGCTTCCTTGAGGTCGCGGGCTGTGCCATGCTGCAGAATCTCGCCGATAGAGCCATAGTCGGTCACGACGAAGCCCTGGAAGTTCCATTGCTTGCGCAGCACGTCGGTCATCATCCAGTGGCTTGCCGTGGCAGGCACATAGTCGATGAGGTTGAACGACGACATGACGCTTCCCACACCAGCGTCGACCACAGCCTTATAGGGAGGCAGAAACTGGTTGTACATGCGTATCTTGCTCATGTCGGTGGTGTTGTACTCCTTGCCAGCCTCAACGGCTCCATAGAGGGCGAAATGCTTGAGACAAGCCATGATGTGGTCTTTGGGGACGATGGTCTCACGGCTCATGTCAGCCTGCTGATAGCCGCGAGTCATGGCTGCTCCCAAGACACCACTGAGGTATGGGTCCTCGCCGAAGCCTTCGCTGATGCGTCCCCAGCGGGCATCGAGAGCCACGTCGACCATAGGCGAGAAGGTCCAGTTGATGCCGTCGGCGCTTGCCTCGCGTGCCGACACAGCGCCCACCTGTCTCAGAGCTTCCTCGTTCCACGAGCAGGAGAGGGCGAGCGGTATGGGGAAAATGGTTTCGTAGCCGTGTATGACGTCCATGCCTACGAGGAGCGGAATACCGAGTCGGCTCTTGCGGATGGCCACGTCCTGCAGGGCTTTGATCTTGTCGAAGCCCTTGATGTTGAACACGCCTCCCATCTTGCCGGCAGCGATGTCGCCCGCCACCTGAGTGTCCATAGTGCTGCCCGTGGTGATGTCGCCCGCCACCATGAGGTTGAGCTGGCCGATCTTCTCCTGAAGCGTCATGCGCGACATGAGTTGGCCGACGTACTCGTTCATGGGCGGCAGTTTCTTGCGCGCGGCAAAGGCTGAAGGAGACAGCAAAGTCCCCAACAGGATGAATGATGCTAATAACAGATTCTTTTTCATGCTGATATCTTATTACTCAACTTTCGCAAATGGGGAAGTTAAAGAATTTAAAGAAGTTAGAGAAGTTTAAGCCATATGCTTTACAGCTAAATCTTCAACCAAAAAGGCTGTTGGCTTTAACTTCTAACGACCGAAGGGAGTGATAACTTCTTTAACTTCTATAACTTCTGAACCAGCTTAAGTTTAATGATTATTCGGGGATTATTTCAGTTGGAAAGATTTACGCAACTTCAGATTGTCGGAGGCATTGCCTACCCAGGCCTCAAACAGTCCTGGCTCAGCCTTCCAGCTTGCTGTGGTCTCGTCGTAGAAGCTGAGGGCGTCCTTGCCAAGGGTGATGCTGACGTCCTTGCTCTCGCCAGGCTGCAGACTCACCTTGCAGAAGCCTTTCAGCTCCTTGAGCGGACGGTCGACCGAGGCCTTGGCATCGTGCACATAGAGCTGTACGGTCTCAGATCCGGCACGCTGACCGATGTTCTTTACCTGTACGGTGAAGGTGATGGAGTCGGCAGCTGTCATCGATGCCTTGTCGGCACGCAGATTGCTGATGGCGAACTGGGTGTAGCTCAAACCGTGTCCGAAGGCGAACACAGGACGCTGCTTCTCGCGGTCGGCCCAGCGATAGCCCACATAGATGCCTTCTTTGTATTCCTCGTCGATGATGTTGCCCTCGGTCTTGGATCCACCCTCCTTTCGCCAGGTTCCGGGATAGGTGTTGAGGGCATGGGCGCCCACATTCTGCAAAGACTTCACCCAGGTGAAGGGCAGCTTGCCCGATGGGTTGGCGTCGCCCGTGAGGACAGCAGCCAAAGCCTCGCCCGCCTCAGAGCCTAAATACCAGCCCTGCACGATGGCGGGAACCTTGTCGCGCCAAGGCATGGCCACAGCGTTGCCCGAGATGTTGACATAGACGAAGTTCTTGTTGGCAGCAGCCAGAGCTGTGATAAGCTTGTCCTGCGCATAGGGCAACTCGTACTGCTGTCGGTCGTGGCCCTCGCAGTCCTGATAGTCGCTCTTGTTGAGTCCGCCGAAGAGGATGACACAGTCGGCAGCTTTCGCCTTCTCTACAGCCTCAGCGATAAGTTCTGCCTCGCTGCGCTTGTCTTCCAAGTTCTGACCTGTGGTGACGCCATTGTAAGCGCCAGTCACATCGCCCACATAGCCTCGGGCAAAGTCAACCTCCACGCCGTCTTTGGCCAGTCGTGCCTGCAGGCCCTGCAGAGGGGAAATCTCCCGCTGTACCTTGAGCGAGGAGCTGCCTCCGCCCACGGTCATCATCTTGATGGCGTTCTCGCCCACCACGAGCACATGGCGCACCTTCTGGGTGTTGATGGGCAGCACACGGTTGCGGTTCTGCAACAGCACGATGCCTTCCTCGGCTATCTGTCGGGCTGTGGCGTAATGTCCGTCGGAACAGAGGAAGCCGTGAGGACGATGGCGGTTCATCGTGGTGCGATAGAAGAGTCGCAGCACGCGACGCACCTTCTCGTCGAGCTCACGTGTGGTGTATTTGCCTTCCTGTATGGCCTTCAGATAGGGACGGGCGAGATAATAGCTGTCGTAGGCGTTGGAGGCGCCCCAGCTCAATCCGTTGGTCCAGGAGCCGAACTCCATGTCGAGTCCGTTCCTCACAGCCTGGTCGGTGTCGTGGGCTCCACCCCAGTCGCTCACCACCACTCCGTCGAACTGCCAGTCGTTCTTCAGAATCTTGTTCAGGGTGTACTGGTTATGGCAGTTGTGCTCGTTGCGATACAGGTTGTATGCGCCCATGATGGCCCATGCCTTGCCTTGCTCAACGGCAGTCTTGAAGGCAGGCAGATAGATTTCGTGCAGGGCACGGTCGCTCACCTTCACGTTCACCTGATGGCGATATTCCTCGTCGTTGTTCAGACAATAGTGCTTCACGCATGCCGACACGCCCTTCGACTGCAATCCCTGTACGTAGGGCACTACCATGACAGAGGCGAGATAAGGGTCTTCGCCCATGTACTCGAAGTTACGTCCGTTGAGGGGAGTGCGGTAGATGTTGACGCCGGGTCCCAAGATCATGTCCTTGCCACGATAGAGAGCCTCCTCGCCCAATGCCTCGCCGTAGATACGGCTCATCTGAGGGTTCCAGGAGGCTGCAAGACAGGTAAGGGCAGGGAAAGCCACACACGAGTCGTTGGTCTGTCCTGCCTGGTTCCATTCGTCCCACAGCACGTCGGGGCGCACACCGTGTGGACCATCGTCAGTCCAGAAGTCAGGAAATCCCAATCGTGGAACTCCAGCCGATGAGAACTTGCTCTGGGCATGAATAACTCTTATTTTCTCCTGCAAGGTCATGCGGGAGAGGGCGTCCTCGATGCGTTGCTCTACGGGCTTTGTGTCGTCCAAATAGACGGGCATCTGCTGCGCCTGAACTGAGAAAACGGTTGTCAGCGACAACACGCAGGATAATGCTAAATGTTTCATAAGTTATATTGTTGTTATTTTTTGCCAAATGCAGCTAATCTTTTCTTTTGCAAAGATAGCTAAAAAATCAAACAAAAGCTATTTCACTTAGTAAAATAGTGGATTCGTGTATATAACACAAAACTGCAACCTTCTATAAACAAGCTGTTTACGCAAAAACAGCCTTTCGATTTAAGTGGAAGTTAATGAAAAGTCGGTTAGTCGAAAAAGGGGTAAATAATGGGCGGTTATTGTCTCATCCACAACAGATCAAAGTACATGAGCCTTGTAGCCATTTTAATAGGTTGTCCTTTCTTTCCTCCTGTATAAAGGAATTCTTGTGCTTCAGAAGAAAACAAAGGTTGGAACCCATTCTTCTGATAAAAAGAGATAACCTCTGGAGCGTTGATAGCATCTACGATAACAAAGCGACAACCAGATTTATTGTCATGTGACATGAACCAACCCTTAATAAAGTCTATAACCTCGCTTCCGATTCCTTTTCCACAAAAATCTTTATTCACTCCCAATCGACCAATCAAAACACCCGGATAACGGCGAAGAGGTTTCTCATGATGAGTAAGACTTTTCATATAATCTTTACGACTTCTTGGTAGATCGTAAATACGAATACTATCATTAGAAACAGTAAAAGTACAAACTATCTTGGTAGGGTCATCTGTTTTGCGAAAGCAATAAGATTTTCCCATCAAATAATAAGCATATCGTGTGGCATCATTCCTGAAGAAATCATCTAAATCTTCATTGCCACACGAAAAGGGTTGACAGATAGATAATAGATCATCTGTCAATTCACCGAAAAAGCATTGTGAATTCAGAAACATAATACCCCTTTCTTACTTCATTCCAGCCTTTTCTAAAATACTACGCGCCATTACGCAATAAGGATGTTCTTCTATATTATTGAAACCCTTAAAATTGCGCTCGGCCTCTTCTGCATGACGCAAAAACTCTTTAGCTTCTTTGCCATGTAACGTTGGTATAGCTTTAATTGCTGTTGCCATAATTTTAATCTCCTGTAATTTTGCCAAATGCCAACCTATCACAACACAAATAGGTTACTGTTTATTTTACTGTTTCAATATCGAAGCACCTTCGAGCATGGCGAGAGCCTTGTTCTCGTTCTCCTCCATGATCTCGCGCTCGCCCGGGCCCTTGTCGTTGATGCCGCACAGGTGCAGGATGCCGTGAATGATGACACGATGCAACTCGTCGTCGTAGGTCTTGCCGAACTGCTCGGCATTGGTGCGCACAGTATCGAGCGAGATGACAATATCGCCGTTGATGACATCGCCCTCATCGTAATCGAAGGTGATGACATCGGTGTAATAATCATGGCCCAAATACTCGTTGTTGACCTTGAGAATCTTCTCGTCGTCTACAAACATGTAGCCCACCTCGCCCACTTTGCGTCCGTGTGAAGCAGCCACTTTTCGAATCCATGCGCTGGTTTCGCGCTTCTTGATTTTAGGCATTTTCACGCCTTCTACACTATATGTTATCATACTTCTTATGGAGTTATGGAGTTAAGGAGTTAAGGAGTTAAAGGAGTTAAGACAACACCTTTTCGTTCCTATTCTCCATTTATATTATATATTGAAGTTTCGCATGTACGGAAGTTATAGTAGTTAAAGAAGTTATCACTC
>OGDF01002557.1_pt1 | contig 24296 bp, 21 predicted proteins | sample 1570141 | NCBI WGS metagenome assembly OGDF01 (sample SAMEA4370581, study PRJEB24528) | human gut metagenome | reverse complement strand
TGATATTTGGCTAACAAATTTGTGTGGGCTATCCACGGACAATATCTGTAGAGCCCCTTTTTTATAATATTTCAAATATCCGTTTGGCTTGCTTTCATGAAAGGAACCGATATATAATTCCGTTCCTTTATCAAGCACGCCAAAACCTTCCATCTTATCGTCTTCGATGCCACCAACAAAACGGCTGCCATCATCCATTGAAACTATATCTTCAATAGATGACGCTCCATAAAACATATTAAAATGTTGGGTCTGAGATTTTCCTTCTGAATCAACACCAGATAATGTTCCATTACCGTTCGCAACGCTATCAAAGCTCTCTCCATTCCATGAAAAGGACATGGTCGTATCTGCAGACGACGTCCAAAATAGGGTTCCGTCTGTTGTTCGCACCCACTGAGAATCGAGAGAGCCAGAACATGCACTTACCGTAATAATAACAACAACAATTGTTATGATGTTATATAGGAAAATTCTTAATTGCTTCATTTGTTTTTTTTATCTAAAAGACATCAACCATTTGTGACTTTAGAAACTTTTTGAAATGCTAAATTCAGAGCATCTTTTAAATTCTCTTTGTCATTATTAAAATCTCCAGATGATGGGTGATAAGAGTTCACAAATTGTATTCCTTCATTTTCCCAATTATAACCATCATCATCCGGTTTAAATTTTCGTTCCTTCAATTCATCACCTAAATCGCATCCCCAAACAATAACCACATCAGGTTTAAGCCTAAGTTTATTTAGAATCCCTATATAATTTTTAAAAGAGTTAAAATCATCAGGTTGAAAATAATTCCCTTTTGACTTCGGTTGAAAATTTTGAGAATAATTGACGAAAGCAATGTGGCTCCATAATTGGTTTTTATATTCGCCTTCTTTATTATATTTATCTTCGAAAAAATATTCTTTACAAAATTTCGAGAATTTTTTAAACGAATTATTATCTCCCCATTCAACATCTAAGAAATTACAAACTTCACCAATTGTTGTGCTTTTCAATTTTTCAAAAATGATTTTGCAATCATCTATTTTTGTATCAATTGCTTGACACAAATCCTCATAATTCTTACTATATCCGTCCTTTTTCATCCAAGCACAGTCTTTATTATACCTCTTTGTATTTCCAGAAGTACAATCTAAAAAATAATCACATCCTAAATTACACCTGTTCAGACAATTATAATTTGAGCAATCCTTATTGTTGTAAGGATGAATACAAATATTTGAATGGTTACAATAATGCGACGCACCTACCACCAATACTTTCTTTCCTTTCAATCCATCTTCATAGTTTTTACCAATCCAAGGAATAAAAAAGAAACCTTCGTCGTTATTATCCATAATAGCTTTAACTATTGCGTCTATGTTTGCAATCTCAGTTATATTTTCCATGTTCGTTATCTAAAATGTTTAATCAACCTTTATGAATACATACACTATCATTCACAAATAAATTGAGGAACTTTTGTCCGATGCGCAGCAACGAGCAACTATTTATTGAATCATTCATTGTTTCGTGCTACACATCGGACGAGTCTTTATTTCCTCTTCAAGAAAATATCTATCAACTTGCCAATAAAGCCCTCAGACTTCGGACAAGGATCTTCAAAGATACCGCCGCGGCGTCTAAGCTCTTCTAAGATTTCACCTTCTTTAAGCTTGTTCATATTCGTTAGTTTAAGAGTTCTAAATATCAAACGTGCTATGGTTCTCTATTGCATTTTTCACACTCTTGATATCTGCAAGAGCTTTGAAAGGACTTGACTTTGCCAAATCAGTTATTGCATTCAACGATACTGCCAAGGCTTGTACATTACCTGTGGCAAGGCATTTATCTACAATCTCAAATTCCTTAGCAAACAACATACGGCGTTCATCAAACGTCTTGTCAAGATAGCTTTGCAAGAACTCTCTCACAGCATCTATCTGATGTATCGCCACTTGTGCCCTTGCTCTTATTTCTGCTCGCTTGGTTCTTTGCTCCTCACAGAACTTTGCAACTTCAGCAGATTTGTCTATGAAGAACTTTGTCATCTCCACCATCTGTGCTGGACCAAGCTTTCCTTTAGACACAGAAAGCATCTTATTATTTATAGAAGATGTAAGATCATTAATGAAATTATCATCCTTTCCAGACTCTCTTCTGTAATCACTTATACTCTTATCGTATTGTCGCTCAGGCATAAGTTCATAAGAGTCATAATTATCTTCAGAGCTATTATCGACAATTTCGTGATATTTCTTACGTCTTACTTCTGCAAACATCTCTCTAAACTGCTGTATATAGTCTGCACCTTCTTTATGTCCTATTTCTATCAGACATTTTTCGATATCATCCAATTGTTCGTCATCAAGCCAATTAACAAAATCAGCCATCATATTATCATAGTTATTAGACGATGCTGCTGCATTAGCTAAAGAGCGAGCTATCGGACCCTTAATTTGGTCTGATACATATCTATTGTCTATGGGTGCACCCTCAAGTCTACAAGTCACCAAATACGCAACAATACTACGTATACGAAACTTAAGATCCTCCTTATACTTCTCCTCCACTTGATATTTAGAGCAAATATCTCCGACAAAAGAGGCTGCTTTTTCCGAAACCATACGGTTTACAACCTTTTTGCCAAATATGCCCCATGCTATCTTCATATAATCAGAAACAGATTTTCCCATATTATAAGTTTTTATTTAGTATCTTTTGGGTATTTACTATAGTAACTGAAGATTCATTGCTCAGTTCTCCTTTTTTATCTATCAATGGAACTTGAGCAACTTCGCTTAAAGCCTTGACTAACACAGAAGTTTTACTAAATGCTTCCAAATAGTACTCATCTTCCGATTGAAAATCATACACTAACGGCTCCAAATAAAGAAGTTCATCTTCAATCTTGTCACCCAATTTTTTCATTACGGATTCAAGTTCCATTGCCCTTTGGTTAATAGCTTCCATAACTTTCCAACCTAATTTTGCCTTGGCACGAACCTTTTTTGCTTCTTCCAAATAATATGTTGCTTCTGTATACTTTTTAGAAAAATAAGCTGAAGCTATAATATTAGCAGCCACAAGAGCAAAGACACCGGCAGAAGTTGCTTGTATAGTAGTAAGTACAGCTTTACCTGCAACTATGCCGCCACCGCCTGAAGCCAAAGAGCCGCCACCCAACCATGCTAAAATTGCATTAGAAGCGGCAGCACCAGACAAAGAGCTAATAGCTGTTCCTGTACTTGCAGCTGCAAAAGTTCCAACAGCCCAAGTCGTAGCTGCAGGAACACCGCACAATGCTATTGCTGCTGCCGTAGAAGAAGCTAATGCAACCTTTCCTGCGGTAGAGGCATTCATTTCTATGGTCTCCAGCGCTTTAATGTCTACTTTATCAAGATAAACCTCGCCTCCAAATTCATACACCTTTTCTTTGTAATCATTACCCATGACTCTGATATAGGAAAGAAAACGCGGAAGGTATTTTTGAAGAAGTTCTGTTTTAGTTTCGGAAAAGCTCTGCAATACCCGATTAGTCTCCTCCCTTCTCCGTTTGTTTTCTTCCTCAATATTTGCAATAATACTGTCAGCAAGCGCTTTTGTCTCTTTCGCTTTCTTACGTGAATCATAAGCCTCATATCCACTTGCTACACGGGCCATTTTACCAGCCCCCTTCGCAACGACACCAGCACCATCTGCAACCTTTTCAGCTCCCTTGGCAATTGATTTAGTTCCTTCACTGACTGTAGAAATAGCATTATCAACACAATCTTCAACAAAAGAGCTTGCTGTTTCTATTACTTGGTCAGTACTTTTAACTATATATTCACTAGCTTCTCTAGTCTTTTTGCCAGCTTCTTTCACTATAGATTTGGCACCTTTACTGACACCTGATATAGCGTCGTCAATGCGTTCGTCAATGTAAGAATTAGCTTTATCCATCGCTTTGTCTGCACTTTTAACTAAATCGCCTACAAAAGTGCCCTTCATTGATTTTGAAACAGATTTCAGAAGTCCCATATCAATATTGTTTTTTAAGTTTTACACTACCGTCAAATGTATATACTGTGTACTCTCCGTCAAGTACACCTTTCTTATAGTTTCCTTGTATATAAGGCTGACCATTTTTAAAATAAACGGTGAAAGGACCATCAGGTACATCATTAATTTTGATCTGTTCCTTATTTGTTTCTCCGGTAGGATAATATACAAAGCATTCAGCTACCTTATTTTTATCTTGAAATTCACCTTTACAAGCAATCGCTCCATTATCATAATATTCTACAAAAGGACCGATTTTCTCACCATTAGCCCACATAATTTCAGACTTAACCTGCTGATTAGGATAATAAGTAATCTCTTGACCATTCATCACTCCATTTATTGTGACATAGGTACGACATACAGACTTATCTTCATAGTATTCTGTATGTTTTATCGGAACATACTTTCTTCTATAGAAAGCGAAATAGAAAACAAGTAACACTGTGCAGATTATCACAACACAGATTATTGAAGTTGTCAATATATTCATACTCTTACAAAAGTTTTTTAGTCCAACTTTTTAAACTCAAAATCATTCTGATTGTAACATACTTTCTTGAAGTCGAAGGTGTAGAGGTACAAGTGACACCCAATCAGTTGTGGAAATATTTTCACAACTGATTGGGCTATCAACATCATGCTTTACATTTAATATCTTCCAACTCCTTGGCGCGTTCCTCAGAGATTCCCAATGACCTTCTTTCACGCTCCAACAAGCGGCGGACATTATTAGGTATAGCTCCATCTTCGATAACATCGTCAAGAGCTTCCATGTATTCCTTTTCTTCGTCAGTGAATGAAAGCTGAGAGGCTGTGACCATATCTTCCAGCTCTTTAGCTCGGGCTTCGGAAATACCTAATTTCTGACGTTTACGCTCCAAGAACTTACGAGAATGAGCATCTATTTCGGGCGCATCTTCCAAACAGAACTCTACTTCTTCCTTATATGCCAACTCGTCCTCTGACAATTCTGAATTCTGTGTTTGAGCGATCTGAGCAACAGCCTGACCGTTAGAAGCATTAGCGTCATCAAAATCCTGCAAAGGCTTAAACTGCATATCTATCTCCCATTCTGTTTCTTCTGTCTTGCTAAATGTCTTGTCCGTTTTTGAATCATACGAACCACTTGCCTTAGCAACAAGAAATCCCAATGAAGCCTTCAAAGACATCAATTGACTAGAAGAGACAGTTGTCGTTTCAGAAGAAGAAACATGTTCAACGTAAGACAATATATTACCATTCAGTCTCTGCTTCACCAATGTCTGCCATGTAGGGTCTGAGTCATACCAAACCATTCCTTCTGGACAGAACGGCTTCTTTATTGGAGAATAGCGCTGAACAAGCTCTACACCATTATTTGAAGTTTGGGTCTCAGTTTTCAAATCTGTCAATTCTATACCTACTCCTACTTCTACGAACTTTCGAGCCAATTCGAAAGCGCCTCTTTTTGATGATGTATCAGCTGTTGTTACTTCTCTTCCCTTAATCCTCTTGAACCTTATTTCTACAGCTCCCAAACATTGCGCCAAATAGCATAACTCACGCACCTTCTCCATAAACAACTGTTCCGTTGCATTCTCAAAAGGAATATACACACCAGGCTTTAATGGATGACCCATATAAAGCGTATTAGGTTGCGGATGTCCTATGGGAAAATTAATGTATGAAGGAATCTGTAATATAGAAAATACCCATTGCACATTATCTTCCTTGTCATAACAACCCGGTATCTGCTTGTCGCTTGCTACAGTGAACAGAAATTTACGATCGTTATAGTCTGCATTTATAAATTTACATTCATCCCTTACAAATTCGTTTGTCAGTTTTTCGTATAAATTTTTAGCCTCCTTCTTTTGGTCATAATCGTCACTTTCCATTGCTGCAATAAAACTACTGCGTGCAGAGCGCATATCATCAGCCAACAGCTCTATCTGTCCCTTTTTATTGAATATTTTATATCGATACGGATTTGCACTACCACAAAGCTCCAAAGCACAATCACAAGCCTCTACAGCATCACGCATATAAGAGTTCATGCCCTTATCCTCATCTAAGTATCCCTTTTGCGACAGCGCATCTGCAAGATACACATATCCTAAACATTTTGCGTTATTGTCGTAATCAGCATCTGACACAATTTGTTTGGCACAATCTGCAACCTCATCATACTTCTTTTCATTCAATAAGTTAGATATATGGTCAAACACAGTCTCTGTCTCAACGTGTCCGACTGACTTTGCCATTTCAGTAAGGGTATTTGCCAAAGTCTTAGCATCTGCAATAAGTCCGCTTGATTCTTCTGAATTCTTAAAGAACAAAGATAAATGCAATTTATAATATTCTTCTTGATAATTCCAAACAAACAGAGACATTTCACGATACTCAACATGTTGAATATCATTAAAGTCAATATTAAGCCTATCTTTAGGATTATCATTATTAGGAATATATACAATCTGTTTATCAGTTATTACAAGTCCCTGATTCTTATTACCCCAAAATGATGTATCACGTACCCAAAGGATTTGTTCGTCTAATGCCAATCCGAAATTGTTTCGGACAAGGCTCTTGTCCGAATCAGAAATGTTCAATATCAAGCAATCATTATTATTGCTGTGACGAGGTAATGACGTCACGCCATTTTGAAAAATGGCGATGATGTTTCTATCTTCCTTAGTTACTTCCTCTATAAACTTTGTATCATTACCTGATTTACGATAAGATTCAGAGTACTCATCATTTATTGCGGGTACTATTGTTCCTTCTTGCACGGCATTAATAATCTCTCTGACACGCCCCATGTTAATACCACATATTGCACGCAGTTCACTAAGCCTTTGCCATTCGGCATCAGGTATATTATTACCGTATGTATTATAAGCTTTATAAAACTCTCTTGTATAAGCTTCTTCCGAAAGTGATAATTTCATAATGCCTAAATATATTCAATTACTGTTGTATCTTATATCGTTGGATTAGATATTTTGCATATCGCAACTGCTTGTTTTTATGTCTAAATATGACTACAGTCTCCAATAACATAATGAATAGACCTGTTCCCCATAAGAGTATGGCAAAGAAGCCTATAGTATACCAAAATATAACTTTCCACTTGTTTATATCTCCTGGATCTTCAACAGGAATCAGGTCCTCGTTCTCTGCATCTGAAATGCTATGAATTTCTGGGGATGTCATTGTTTTTGTTTGCTGAGAACCATTAGCTATGCCCTCAACAATAGCCGAGACCTTTGCTTCTTTTTCTAATTTAGCTTGGCTCTTCACCAACTCAAAAATCACTTGAGAACGTTGGAAACTTATTCCCAATTCTTTTTCAATGACACTCAGATGCATTAAGTCTGCATCAGGTATGTTTTCTCCATATTTGCCATACAACACTACTATTTTATCATAGTATTGCTTTTCATTTTCATTCATGTTCATATATCTCTTTTTAGTCCAACTTCACAAACTCAAAGTCATTCTGATTGCAGCATGCCTTCTTGTAGTCGAAAGCATAGATGCGCTGATAGGTCTCTTGCAGTTCCTTCGCACCATTGTAGAATGGGTTGGTGGTGTGCTGCAGAGTCGTAACGGTCACAACCATGTCTGGTGTGAGAACGGTGCCATTGGAGCGCTTGATACGTTTAGGCTTCACTTGAAAAACCCTACTCATAGTAATTCGTCTTTTAGGTTATACTATAAATGCCGTTTGCACGGCATTACCTGTCAAAGAGCAAAGTTAGGGTAAAGTGACGAGCTGTACAAGTCCATAATGGTTCATAGGTATAAAAACCATACCATTTGTCTATTTTTCTGATATTGTTTTTCCGGCAAGTACCAGGGCACGCTGGCGCAGATAGCTGTGCAGAGTGAATCCGTCTGCCTTGACGCAGTTGAGGAGGGCGCGCTTCTGCATCACCACCTCTTTGAGCGCTGGGAACACATCGTTGTAGCGTTTCTTCACGTCCTTGTTCTCAGTCTTCACCGACGTCTTCTTCACAAGCTCCTCCACATCTGTAATATTTCGAGCGAAGTATTCGGCGCCCTTCTTCAGACGTTCCTGTAGCAGGACATTCGTCTGATAGTCAGCAGAAGCGATGACAATCTGACTGTACTGCAACTTGAAGCGCTCGGCTACATCCATAAGCTCGGTCTTTATAGTGCCCGTGCGTGCCTTGTATTCGGCAATGAGCTTCGGGAAGGAACGGCGGAAATGTCCGTCGAGCAAGTCGAGCACACGGTTGAAGGCATCCATGAGCGGGCGGAAGTCGAACAGTTCGCTCACCACCGACAGATAGTAGTCGCGCTGCAACTGTTCTATCTGTCCCTCGCTCGGCGTGTGCTCAATGGCGTGCGTGGCGTATTCGTCTACAGCCTCATCACGTATGATAGCCGACTGCGGCAGTGGCGCACTCAGCACCATGCCCTCCAGAGTGCGACAACGCGAGAGAGCCACGTATGTCTGTCCGTGGGTGAAGGCGCGCTGCACGTCGATGATGGCGTGGTCGAACGTAAGACCCTGACTCTTGTGAACGGTGATAGCCCAAGCCGTCTTCACGGGGAACTGCGTGAAGGTTCCTTCCACCTCCTCGCTTATCTCGTTGGTCTTTTCGTTGAGCACGTAGCGCGTGTTGTCCCACTGTTCGGGCTGCACACGTATATTCTCGCCGGTGTCCTTCGCCGTAACGGTGAAACCCTCGGCGTCTATCGCCGCAATGGTGCCGATCATACCATTGTAGTAAGCCTTGTCGGCAGACGAGTCGTTCTTCACGAACATCACCTGTGCACCAGTCTTCAGCGTGAGCGTCTCGTCGGTCGGGAAGAGCATCTCTGGATACTTGCCTTCGATGGTGGCAGTGTAGGTATAGGGCTTGCCGGGAAGCAGTTCAAGCTCGTGGTCGTTGATGCGCTGCGCCTGCCAGTTGTGTGTCGTAAGACGTATGTAGCCGTCATCCTTGCGCGGCTTAAAGTTGGGAATGTAGCGCGAGTTAAGCGCAGAGAGCACCGCAGCGTCAGCACGGTTCTCGCGCACCTTATTCAGTATGTCGAGGAAACGCTTGTCGCTCTGGCGATACACCTTCGTCAGTTCGACGATGGCGTAGCGTGTGCGTTGCAGGGCGAGCGACGAGAAGAAGTAAGGCGTGGCGTAATAGCGCGAGAGCATCTGCCACTCGTCGTCCTTAGCCACCGGAGCAAGCTGACCCAAGTCGCCGATCATAACCATCTGAACACCGCCAAACGGAAGGTTGTTCTTGCGGAAACGGCGCAGCACGCTGTCTACAGCATCGAGAAGATCGGCACGCACCATAGAGATCTCGTCGATGACGAGCGTGTCGATAGAACGGATGACGTTTATCTTCTGTTTGGAAAAGCGGAACTGCTGCTCCTTGAGATTATAGTTGGGTATGAACGGCGCAAACGACAACTGGAAGAACGAGTGGATGGTCACACCTTCGGCGTTGATGGCAGCAATGCCCGTAGGAGCTACCACCACGATGCGCTTCGACGACTCCTCCTTCAGTCGACGCAGAAAGGTAGTCTTTCCCGTGCCAGCCTTACCGGTGAGGAAGAGGTTGGTGTTCGTTGTCTCTATTATGTTCCAAGCGAGTTGCGTCTGCTCTGTCATTTCCTTTGCTGATTAATGGTTGTTTAATGTGTGTTCCGTGTGAATAATGAATTACAAAAGTAGTAATTATTTTTTGATTTTGACATCAATCAAGTAGTATAATTTTCGGCTTCTGCTTTTTCTGCGTACCTTTGCAATGTTTAGGAGGTATGGGCTTTCCTGCCCGTATCACACAACAGGGCTACGGCAAGAACTGAAAGTCAGCGGCGCGTAGCGGAAAGCTAATGCCATAGCCTCCTACTGAATAAAAAAAACGAAATATGATAAAAGCTTTATTTTTCGACGTTGACGGAACGCTCGTCAGCTTTAATACGCACAAGGTGCCGGAGTCAACAATCGAAGCGCTTCGCGAGGCTCACAAGCGCGGCGTGAAGCTCTTTACCGCCACGGGTCGCCCACGCCAGTTGCTCAACAACATCACGGAGGTGGAGGACATCATGGACGGTTTCATTCTTGCCACTGGCGCTCAATGCGTTTATGGCGACAAGGTAGTGCGCCAAGACCTCATCCCTACTCACGAGGCAGAGGCGATAGTCGACTTTTGCAACCGTCTCGACGTGCCGGCGGTGGTTGTAGGCACAAAGGATCTGCAGATCATCAACCGCAACGACAGCGTGAACCATGTATTCAACGACATGCTGAAGGTGACGTACAACAAGTTCGACGTGCCGGTTGAGGAGGTTATAAAGCAGGGCATACTGCAGATTACGCCGTTCCTCACCGAGGACCAGGAGCGCACTATCCTACCCCACATACCAGGTACAACGTCTGCACGCTGGTATCCGGCGTTCTGCGACCTTACGTCTGCCACTGCCGACAAGGCGAACGGCATCCGTGCCATTGCCGAGCACATGGGCATCGACATCAGCGAAACGATGGCGTTCGGCGACGGCGGCAACGACCTTACGATGTTGCGTGCGGCTGGCGTTGGCGTGGCTATGGGCAATGCGCTTGACGAGGTGAAGGCGCACGCCGACTATGTGACGAGCAGCGTAGACGAGGATGGCATCGCGAATGCGCTGAAGCACTTTGAAATCATTTAGGATATGTGGTGAGATGGTGAGGTGGTGAGGTGGTGTTATGTTGTTATGTTGAGATATATTTCATTTGTCAACATAACACCATCTCAACACATCAACATCATATTTTACAACAATGGCGAGAACACTCTAACAAGCGACTCCGCCAGACGGTGCATGAACGGGCGCTTTCGCTCGCTGTACACGCTCAGGAAGTCTACACATTCTTGCTCATCACTGATAAAGATTTCCTTCATGCGCAGCGCCGTTGTGCGGTCGTAGATAAAGACGTTGGATTCGAAATTGTTCTCGAAGCTACGAAAGTCGATGTTCGTAGAACCGCAGGTGCAAAGCGCATCGTCAGCCACAAGCAACTTGCTGTGGTTGAATCCAGCCTCGTAAAGCATTATCTTAACGCCTGCCTCAAGCACCTCCGTCACGAACGACATCGACGAAAGTTCAAGCAAGCGAGAGTCGCTATGACGCGGAATCATCAGCCGAACATCTACGCCGGCAAGTGCTGCCGTGCGCATGGCGAAGAGCACCTGCTCAGTAGGCAGGAAATAAGGCGACTCCATGTATACATAGATCTTCGCCTCAAGCAGTATGCGCACATATCCCTGCATGATGTCCGGCCATTTGGCAATCGGACTGCTCGTCACGACCTGCATCAGGCAGTTGTTGTCTATGCGCCACGGCATCGGCGGATAGTATTTTGAGTTGGTGACGAGTGTGCGGTCGACGAAATACCAGTCGACAAGGAACGTGCGCTGCAGGGCGTACACCGCTCCACCACGTATACGGAGATGGGTGTCGCGCCAAGGCAGACGCCCTTTGTATATTCCTTTCACATAGCGCAGGGCGATGTTCATGCCGCCAACAAACGCCTCAACGCCGTCTACTACGCACACCTTGCGGTGGTTGCGGTAGTTCACCTTACTCGTGAACGCCGGAAACTTAACGGGCATAAATGCATTGACATCTATCCCAGCACGGCGCATACGCTCGAACAACTCGCGGGGCACTCGCCAGCAGCCCACATCGTCGTAGATAAGTCGCACCTCTACGCCCTCTCTCGACTTGCAGATGAGTGCGTCGGCAACCAGCCGTCCGAGTGCGTCGTCGGCGAAGATGTATGTCTCAAGATGTATATGCTTGCGTGCCGAAGCTATCGACTTTAGCAATGCGGGGAAGAACTCGTAGCCATCGGTGTAGAACTCCACCTCGTTGTCCTTGAACGGAAGAGCGAGACTCTGGTTGGTAAAGAGTTGTATGAGCGAACGGTAGTCATCGGGCAACGTCAATTGGCGTTGCTCCACAAACTCCAGCATCGAACGCTTCAACAGTTGGTCGAGCGACCGCTGTGATATGAACGTCATCTTGCGGGTGTTCCGTCCGAAGAAGACGTACAGTATTATTCCGACAATGGGCATAAAGAGCAGCACCATCACCCAGGCTATCGTCTTTGCCGGCTGACGGTTGTCCATCAATACTGCCAGCATGATGCTGACAATAATGAAGACGTAAGCTAATATGAATGCCCAATGGATGTAGAACATATCGTATGTTGTTATGGTGAGATGTTGTTATGTTGAGATGTTGTTATGTTGAGATGTTGAGATGTTGTCATGTTGAGATATGCTTCATTTGTCAACACATCAACATTACACCATTTCAACTTATCATGCTATAATATTACTTCCCAACAACCGGGCGAGCTTCGAGCGCAGTTCGTGCGCCGTCTTATACTCTTCCATCAGTTGCTGCAGTCGTTCGGGTTCGTTCACCGCAAGCGAAATATCGCGTTTCAGGTCGCGCAGACGTTGCTCAAGATAGTCCATACGGAAGTCGTTGAGCAGGTGTTCGGTCTGTTGGCGCAGAGCCTCTATGCGGTTCTCCTCTTCGACACGCAGTTCGTCGGCGTTCTTCTCCTCGTCGGCACGTGCCGCCTTCTGTTCGTCGAGCAACTGATACTTGTCCATGCAGAGGTCGGTAGCTATGCGCGATATCTCGATATCCGAATGGTGAAGAAAGAACTGCTCGGCACAGAAATTCTCGTCGCCGGCGTGATTCACAGCCTCGTCAAGGATGCGCGAGTTGAGCGGATTGGCAAACTTCAGTCCGTCCACACCGAGGTTGTACGCTATGTATTGCGCCACATTCAGGTTAACCGTCGTGCCGTCCTCCGTCTCTACATTATTATATATGATAGTGTCGCCGTTGCGCACAACCAGCTCCACAAGCATCTGCTCAACCTTCGACGCCTGCTGTAGCGGGGAAGGAGAGTTTTGAATTTTGAGTTGTGAGTTTTGAGTTGCCGTCTGCGTCGATTGTGAGTTATTCAATGAGGAAGCGGTTTCCTCGCGGTTGCTGCGTATGAAGTTGTTGAGCGTATTGATGAGCGTAGCCTCGTTGATGCCCATTCGCACCGAGCAGTCGTGCAGATATGTGTCGCGCAGAATCGGGTTCGCCACAAACGATATGCTGCGCACCACGGAGTTGATTGCCTCCGAACGCTTCAGCGGGTCGCGTTCGTTGCGCAGCAGCAAGTCGGTCTTGAACTCGATGAAGTCGGTCTGATGTTCCTCTATATACTTTCGGAAGTCCTCAGCCGAGTGCTTGCGTGCGAACGAGTCGGGGTCGTCGCCGTCGGGCAGCAGCAACACCTTGAGGTTCATGCCTTCAGATAGCAGCATGTCTGTACCGCGCAGCGCAGCGTGTATGCCTGCCGCGTCGCCGTCGTAAAGCAGGGTGATGTTCGACGTGAAGCGGTGCAGTATGTGTATCTGGTGCACCGAAAGCGCCGTACCCGAGTTAGCCACTACGTTCTCTATGCCGCACTGATGCATGGAGATGACGTCGGTGTAGCCCTCCACCATGTACACACGGTCTTCCTTAGCTATCGCCTTCTTAGCCTGATAGATGCCATACAGCTCGCGGTCCTTGTGGTAAATCTCCGAGTCGGGCGAGTTGACGTACTTCTGGTTCACGCCCTTTGTGCGCGAGTCGAGCAGTCGTCCGCCGAAGCCCACCACCTTTCCGCTGATGCCTATCCACGGGAAGATAACGCGTCCGGCATAGCGGTCGATTAGTTCGCCACGATCGTTCTTGTAGCAGATGCCGGTCTTCAGCAGGAAGTCTTCCTTATAGCCCTTGCGCAGAGCCTCCTGTGCCAAAGCACGGCGGTCGGTGCTATCGAAGCCCAACTGGAACTTGCTCACGATGTCGTCGCGGAACCCACGGCTGCGGAAATACTGCATGCCGATGGCTACGCCGTCAGCGGTGTCGTGCATGAGGTGCTGGAAATAAGAGGCAGCCCACTCATTCACGATGAACATACTCTCGCGCTCGCTCTGCTCGCGCTTCTCGTTGTCGGAGAGTTCTCGCTCCTTTATCTCGATGTGATACTTGCGTGCGAGCCATCGCAACGCCTCGGGATAGGTCATCTGCTCGTGCTCCATAATGAAGCCAACGGGGTTGCCGCCCTTGCCGCATCCGAAGCAATGGCAGGTGCCGCGTGCCGGCGACACATAGAACGACGGGGTCTTCTCGTCGTGAAACGGACATAGGCCCTTATAGTTGCTGCCGCTCTTGCGAAGCGTCACAAACTCGGACACTACCTCCACAATGTTGGCAGCGTCTTTTATCCTTTCTATCGTTGCATGGTCTATCATCAACTGCGAAGTTACACATTTTTTTCCATTCTGCCCTCTCTGTCACGCACGTTTTAGCTCCTCACGTACTAAAATTAATTAAAAGAGACCTGCCTATTTTACCAATCAACACAAAATCACTAACTTTGTACTTGTGTGTATGCACCACTGCATACACCGACCTAACGACTTTTACTAAAACAAACATAACAATGATTAAAAACAACCTCCTTCTCACAGCTCTCTTCACAGCTGCTTGTACCAGTGCGTTTGCGCAGACCGAGACATTCGACCTCAACTCGCAGCGTGGTGAAAAGCAGGATGTGAACATGGTGCCGGGCAAGAAGCTCGACCACCACGGCATCGTCGTAAACCCTACGCCGCACAACTTCAACCTCGACATGCAGACATGGACCGACCTCAGCGCTGGCGTTAAGCTCATCGACAAGTTGGGCAAGTTTGCCAACGACGTCAACTTCCTCAAGCAGAACGCTAAGGGCACTCCGCTCAACATCACCTTCGGCGAGAAACCGGCAAAGAAGGCTGGTCTGAAGAAGATGGTATCGGGTGCTTATCTCCTCACCGTCGACAAGAAGGGCATCAACATCGTGGGCTACGACGAGCGTGGCGCGTTCTACGCTCTTCAGACTCTGCGCCAGATCGTGGAGAGTCCGGCTGCTCAGGACAAGGTGCCTTACCTCACATGCAACGACTATCCCGACCTGCCGCTGCGCGGCGTGGTAGAAGGCTTCTACGGCGAACCGTGGTCGCACCAGGTGCGCCTCTCGCTCATCGACTACTACGGACGCAACAAGCTCAACGAGTATGTGTACGGACCGAAGGACGACCCTTATCACAGCTGTCCTAACTGGCGTCTGCCCTACCCGCCCGAGCAGGCTAAGAACATCCACGAACTCGTGGAGGCTTGCCGCCGCAACCGCGTCGACTTCGTGTGGGCTATCCACCCGGGTCAGGACATCAAGTGGAACGAGGAGGATTATAACAACCTCGTAAACAAGTTCAACCTCATGTACGAACTCGGCGTGCGCTCGTTCGCCATCCACTTCGACGACATCGACGGCGAGGGTACCAACCCGAAGAAGCAGGTGGCTCTCGTGAACCGCCTCACAAAAGAGTTCGTGAAGGCGAAGGGCGACGTTGCTCCGCTCGTTGTCTGCCCTACCGACTACTCACAGCTTTGGGCTAAGCCGGGTCCTGACGGACCGCTCGCTATCTACGGCAACGAGCTCGACCCTGAGGTGCAGGTGTTCTGGACTGGTGCTGTGGTTTGCTCTGACCTCACCAAGGAGACTCTCGACTTCGTAGACTCTCGTATCAAGCGTCCGGCTTACTACTGGTGGAACTTCCCCGTTACCGACTATGCCCGCCACATCATCATGCAGGGCCCGACATACGGTTTGGAGACCGACATCACAGACAAGATGACTTCTGGCGTGCTGTCTAACCCGATGGAGCACGGCGAGGCTTCGAAGCTGGCTCTCTACGGCGTGGCTGACTACAACTGGAACGTAGCCGACTACAACGCTATCGACAACTGGGAACGCGGTCTTGTAGACCTCACACCGAAGGCTCACGAGGCTTACCGCACATTCGCCATCCACTCTTGCGACACAGAGACGGGCTACCGCCGCGCCGAGTCGTGGGAGACAAACACCTTCCGTCTTGCCGACTACTCTGACAAGGCTTACAACGACCTCTATGCAGAGTTCGACCGCGTCGAGAAGACTAAGAGCACTATGGAGCGCGACTGCAAGAATCCGCTTCTGATGAAGGAACTGAAGCCGTGGCTCGTAGAGTTTGAGAAGCTCGGTGCACGTGGCAAGAACACTCTCGAACTGATGAAGACTTTCCACAGCGGCGACGCTTCTAAATTCTGGAACGGTTTCGTAGCTAACCGCATGACTAAGGAGGCTCGCGCCGCTTACGAGAAGCACAAGCTCGGCACAATGAAGCTGCAGCCGTTCTACGAGAACGCTATGGACGACATGGCGCAGGAGTTCTTCAAGAACCTCACTGGTGAGGTACCTGCTTTCTATAAGGGCATGGGCACTTACCCGACACTCGCTACAACTCAGAGCAAGCTGATGTTCGACAACGACTCTACTACATACTACCACTGCGGTCAGAGCCAGTCTACTGGCGACTGGGTGGGTGCTGACCTTGGCACTGTTCGCGAGGTTCGCGAGGTGAAGATTCTCCAGGGACGCAACTCGGTAGACGATGTCGACTACTTCGACAACGTAGTGCTCGAGGCTTCTGAGGACGGCAAGGCGTGGACACAGCTCACCGGCGAGTTGCTCAAGACCTACATCATCCATTGGAAGGGCGAGCCAGTAAAGGCACGCTACGTCCGCATCCGCAAGGCCGTGTCTGAGAAGAAGAGCTGGATTGCTGTGCGCGAGTTCATGGTTAACCCCACAACTCCAGAGAGCCTCAACTTCAAGGTTGAATCAGCAGATCTCGACGCTGCCATGTTCGGCTTCGACAAGAACCCTGTAACATCGTTCCGCAACAGCGGCAAGACTTCGTTCTCTGTCGTTCCTGGCACAAAGGCATACACCATGCTCCTCAACGTAGAGCAGAACGGCGCCGTTAAGTTCAACCAGTACGACAAGAAGGGCAAGCTCCTCGCTTCTACCGACATCAACAACTCGTTCTTCAACGTAGAACTCAACAAGAAGGCTGTGAAGGCTGAGATTGAGGGCAACGTAGAGGTGTTCGAGGTAATTGCGAAGTAAAAACGACGTCATAACTGTAAGACAACGCATCGCCAACAAGCGACGCTAACATAACCGACAAAACGGATGGCAAGCTACAAACGGCTTGCCATCCGTTTTTTTGTTGCAACTTTTTGCAACAATCCAAATAAAGCCTTACCTTTGCACTCCGTAAAAGATTAAGGGATAATAATATTATGGATTTTAATTTCATCGGGACTATATGGTCTCTTCTTCCTCCCGTCGTGGCAATTGCGCTTGCACTGAAGACCAAGGAGGTATATTCTTCGTTGTTCATCGGCATTGTGCTCGGCGCTATATTATACAGCATGTCGATGGGCACAGGTTTTGAAGGCTTCTTGACTCATCTGCTCAACGACACCGTTGGCAAGGGAGCTAACGCCAAGCAGTACGGTCTTATCTCCTGCCTGTCCGACCCATGGAACGTGGGCATCATCGTGTTTCTTGTGGTTTTGGGTTCCATTGTGTCGCTCATGAACAAGGCTGGCGGATCGGCTGCTTTCGGACGCTGGGCTTCCAAACACATAAAGACAAAGATAGGTGCGCAGATTGCAACTATCATTCTCGGTCTACTCATCTTCATCGACGACTACTTCAACTGTCTCACAGTAGGTTCTGTGATGCGTCCGATAACCGTACGCCATGGCGTTACAAAGGAAAAACTCGCCTACCTCATCGACTCTACCGCTGCTCCAGTCTGCATCATATCGCCCATATCGAGTTGGGCGGCTGCCGTATCGGGTTTCGTGTCGGGCGGCGAGAATGGCCTGGCGTTGTTCTGTCAGGCTATACCGTTCAATTTCTACGCTTTCTTCACCATCATCTTCATATTTATGATCGTCGTGTCGGGCTTCGACTTCAAGGCCATGAGCAAGTACGACGCACGTCTGCAGGAATGGTACGAGCGCACCGGCGGTCAAGTGGATGAGGTGATTGACACAAAACTGCAAATCGTAGAACACGGTGTGGGTGCCAAGCAAGACAGCAAGAAGCCTGCAACGACAAAGGGTTCGGTTGCCGACCTCGTAGTGCCTATCCTGATGCTCATCGTGTTCTGCATGGCTGGTATGATTTACTCTGGAGGATATTTCGACGCAACGAGCACTTGCTACCACAACTTCGTAGATGCGTTTGCAGCAAGCAACGCTTCGGTAGGCTTGGTTATCGGTTCGCTTGCAGCGTTAATTCTTACAATAGCAATGTTCGTGGCACGCCGCACGTTGAAGTTCGACAATGCCATGAGTTGTCTTATCAAAGGCTTCGAAGCCATGGTGCCTGCCATACTGATTCTCACCCTTGCATGGACACTGAAAAGCATGACCGACTCACTTGGCGCTGCCGAATACGTGTCGGGCGTTGTGGCAAGCACAGCCTCTGGTCTACAGATGCTGCTACCGGCGATAATCTTCATCGTTGCAGCGTTGCTCGCATTTGCCACCGGCACCTCTTGGGGAACATTCGGCATACTCATCCCTATCTGCATTGCCGTATTCCCTGCAGCCGCACCGCTGCGCATCATCTCCATCTCGGCGTGCATGGCAGGTGCAGTCTGCGGCGACCACGTATCTCCTATTTCCGACACCACCATTATGGCGTCGGCTGGTGCCGAGTGCAAGCACGTCCACCACGTGTCGTCGCAGTTGCCCTACGCCATAACTGTCGCCGCCGTGTCATTCCTCACCTTTGTCGTAGCCGGCTTCACACAGCAGCTCGGCATCGTAGCCAGTGCTGCCATTTCCTGGATCTTAGGCATAGCAATGCTTTTCTCAGCATTGTGGGTGCTGAGAAAAATCAGTTACAAGCAATAACTCAGTTGCTATAATATTTCCAACGCAATAGCTGCACAGGCCTCCGCATCTGCGAGGGCGTGATGGTGTTGTGTCAAGTCATAGCCGCAGCGGGCTGCTATGACGTCAAGCGTATGACGACCTTTGGGCCAGACCTTGCGCGAGGCGATGCAGGTGCAGTAGAAGTCGTAGTCGGGATAGTCCATCTGATAGACACGGAAGACGGCTTTCAGGCTGCTCTCGTCGAACGCCTTGTTATGCGCCACAAGCGGAAGCCCCGCTATCTTCGGCTCTATCTGCTTCCACACTTCGGGGAAGACCGGCGCATCGTCTGTGTCTGCAGCGCAAAGACCATGCACCTGACTGCACCAGTAGTTGTAATACTCCGGCTCCGGTTTGATGAGCGAGTAGAAACGATCCACCACCTCTCCACCTCTAACAATAACCACGCCAACAGAGCATACCGAAGAACGCTCATTGTTGGCGGTTTCAAAATCTATAGCTGCAAAATCTTTCATTGTTGCAAGGTCGTATCAATTATTTGTTCTACGTTAGTAACGAAATACAAATATACAGTTTTTTTTGTGGCACAACTACTTCTTTTAATATCTTTATCACAGATACTCGTGCAAATAAATGTAAGTTTACATCAAATACTCGTGCAAATAAATGTGATTTCCATAAACACATCCGCTATAAAAACATAACAAAAAAGCCTCGCTTGCCACTGATTTTCAACAAAACTGGAGCCATGTTGCCACTGATTTGCAACAAAAATTTATAGTTTTTGCCACTGATTTGAGACAAAAAAGTTGTATCTTTGCCCATGAATTAAAACAAACGCTATGTTCAAACGCAAGATATTAAGCAAATTAGAAGCATGGAAGCAAGACGAAAGGCATAAGCCACTCATCTTGAGAGGCGCCAGACAAGTAGGCAAGACAACTGTTGTCAACGAATTTGGCTCCCAGTTCGACAACTACCTATACTTCAACCTTGAAATGAGCGAGAGCGTCAGATTGTTCGAGATGGACATTCCATTAAACGATCTGGTCAATATGCTGTTTGCCAGTTTAGGGAAGTCGCAAAAAAAAGGCAGTACGCTTATCTTTATTGACGAGATACAGAACTCTCCCAAGACAATCGCTCTGCTCAGATACTTCTACGAGCAGAGGCCCGACCTATATGTCATAGCCGCAGGCAGTTTGTTGGAGAACCTTGTAGACGTCAATGTCAGTTTCCCGGTAGGAAGAGTTATGTATTTGGCATTGCGTCCTTGCTCTTTCTATGAGTTTTTAGGTGCCATAGGCAAAAACAATCTTCTTACCATTCTCTCACAGAAAGCTGAATATTCCATTGCTTTTCACGAACAGCTCATGCACCAGTTCAATCAGTACACCATTATCGGCGGAATGCCCGAAGCTGTGCAGCATTACGCAGAGACACAAGACATCATAGCCATAGAAGATGTGTACGAGACTTTGGTACAAGCTTACAAGGACGATTCGGAGAAATATGCCAGAAGCAATAAGCTGACAGATGTAGTGCGCTTCATATTATCGTATGGCTGGGCGTTCTCGGGTGAGACTATCACCTTGGGCAACTTCGCCAACTCTGGCTATAAATCACGAGAAGTAGGCGAAGCATTCCGCCTCTTGGAGAAAGCCATGATTCTGGAATTGGTTTATCCTGTATCTTCCACACAGATGCCTATCATCCCCGAAACCAAACGAATGCCAAAACTCATCTGGTTTGATACCGGCTTGGTCAACTATCAAGCAGGCACCAGAAAGGAAATCATCGGTTCTACGGAGATGGTTGACAGCTGGCGAGGTCATATTGCCGAGCAAATCACGGCTCAAGAGCTCCTGTCAATGGAAGACCGAGTGGGTCAGCATCGCTCGTTCTGGGCAAAGCCCAACAATGGTGCCGAGGTAGATTTCCTGTTCGTTCACAACTCCAAACTCTACCCCATAGAAGTAAAGAGCGGCACCAATGCCCATCTGCGTTCACTCCAGGTTTTCATGGACAATTCGGATATAGACATAGCCATCCGCGTTTGGTCGAACCCATACTCTGTGAATGTTGTAAAGACGCCTAAAGGCAAGGAGTTCCGTCTGATAAACCTGCCTTTCTACCTGATCGGCAATCTGCATCAGGTCTTGGACGAAATGATATAATGCCCACCGTAAGGCGAAATATCCTTCTGCAGAATAATACTATACCCTAATTACTTAACTTCAAAGATAGAAAAAATTCGAATTATAAGCTAATCTCTCCGAACTTTTTGTTAGCGAAAAAATCCCCCATATCTCCCAGCATCGCCGTAACATACACAGTATAAGTACAATAAAGGCTGGCAGATACGCTTCCCGAAAGCGATATCTGCCAGCCTATCTTCCAGGCACTGAGTGGTATCTACCTTTATCAGCTCACCAATGCTAATGATATCATTAAAAGTCGCACGCTGCGCAGCAACAGTCAGCTGCGCACCCATCATAGAGGTGTGGCTATAGCAGCAAAGTGTGCTAATTATGAATATCAGAAAAGATATTAATGTTTTCATATTGTATGGTTTAATAGAAGTATCTATTATTACATGTCATACCCTTTTGTTCTAAAAAGCATTTTTGTGTAGTTTACGATGCTACGTTTTGCTGTTTTTTTTCTTGGTAGACGCAGTTTTTCCATTGTTTATGCTGTATTTCGAGATAAAACGCTATCTTTGCGGTGTAAAATATGATACCAATATCAAAAAATGTACTCTAATATGATATTTGAACGTAAGAATCTTTCCATTAGCGTATTTTGAGAGTGAACGTATATAAACAAAAACGCCTCGCACATTTGAGCATCGTTGAGAGGCTTGGCGGGTTCTCGTGCTGCTAAGATACGAATAATCGTTGATAATGCAAACTATTTGGCAAGTAAAAACATGCCAAAGTAGTTTCTTTAACAGGTTTAATCTGATATACTCACCAATTACACTTAGCTATAGCTGATATAAAATCGTATGTAAGGAGATGATAATCAATGTCACTTCCTCCATTAGAACTTATAGCCAAGCGTAATCGTCAGATTACGATTCTTTACATCGTCTACGAGATATACCTCGTCGTAATCGTCAACATCTATATCAGACTCTCCCCAGTTATTGTTCCATACGTTAACCAAACCGAAGTCGTAACCGATAGAGAAGGTGAATTTCTGACAGAACTCAACGCCAAGTCTGAAACCCAATCCGAAGTCGAAACGCTTAAACTCATCAAAGGTGTCGTGCTTTTCCGATTCCGAAACTAAGTCAAAGTTATCATCATAATCCAAGGCGTTAGAACTTGTCTTACCGAACAAGCCACACGCAAAGTAAGGACCGAACTCGCCGAACAAAGCGAACTTGTCGTTTACCGTATGCTTATATCCGAAATGTACGGGCACCTCCAGATAATAGGCGTTACTTTGGCCATCCGCCAAATCGCCAAAATCTATTGAGGTACCTTTCAACGACAGGAAAGCGCCAGCGTTAGCATACGCTCCGTCAAACAGCGACGGCAGATCCATCTGTCCTCTGACACCTACATGAAAACCCGCTTTTGAACTATACAAGGAGCTGTTGATCTTCGAGATGTTCAAACCCGCTTGCACTTCCCAACTCGGCTTGCTCTGAGCAAATGCACATACGCTCATAAGAGCGCAAAATGCGAATAAAATTAGTTTTTTCATTGTTTGATGTTTTTAGTTATTGACTTGCTTTTAAAAAGCATGGATATTCTCTTGTTTTTTCAGGAATCATAATTACTTAACTACAAATTTAGATAAAATTTCCGAATTATAAGCTAATCTCTCCGAACTTTTTGTTAGCGAAAAAAATCCCCCATATATCTCAGAATCGCCGTAACCTGCACAGTATAAGTACAATAAAGGCTGGCAGATACGCTCCTGAAAAGCGATATCTGCCAGCCTATATTCCAGACGCTGAGGGTATTCTTCTTGCCGTAATCATGACAACTAAAACACAAAACGTTACAGCTATTCACTATGCCTACGGCAGGAACTGCAAGTCAGCGGCACGTAGCGGAAAGCTAATACCCATATCCTCCTTGCAGTTAGCCATTCTGCGCATTTTTTAGTTTTTTCACGCCCTCAAATTCATTCTTCAGTCATCTTTTTCATCATGTGTTGGCAATAATTGCAGTAGCCTCCGTTGTCAAGTGCTTCAAGCATTTCGCTCCAAGGTATATCTAAACCGCAGCGTTGACAAGCGTCCACAGTATTGTTTTCTATTGCCTTGTCAAAAACAAATTTCTGTTTTTCTGACAAACTTTCATACCCTTTGTCCAACATTTGCTTAGCAATACCTGCTTCATTGGTTTCCAAGCGACCTGAATTAATAAGCTCTACTACAAAGCCTTTGAAAGACTCTTCATAATATCTTTCTGTTTTCATAAGTATAAACTTTTTTTAAGTTAAACATAACATTTACTGTCTCTGCACAACTTTAACAATAGATACTGCATACAACAATGCAGAACCTCCGATCATCCAACACAAGAACGAACAAATATCGTAGCGATTGTATGACATCTGTATCAAGAACTTCAGGTAGCCAACGAAGTCTAAGCCTGCAGGATGTGCCATTGCACCCAATCCCATGAAATGTATTGACAATGCGAAGAATAATAATCCGATAACAACTGAATATATCATCATCTTTTTCCTCCACAAGGCAATAGGGGTATCATGTCTTTCAACTACTTCTTCATTCGTTTTAGCCAAGGCTGGCGAATTTGCCACAATAGTAATCTTCATTCTCTTGGAATCGGGTATTTCGTAAAGTCCCCAATTCATGATATATTCTGCCTCACCTACCGACCATTTGCTTATGTATCCACTCAGCTGCTCAATTTCATCATTACTCATTTTCCAATGCCTCTCAGGAACATTGAATATAATACATTGCTTCGTCGATTTTACAATACTTTCATTCTGCAGTGCTTTACTGAACGTCCTTCGCATGAATTCCGCATCCGACTCTCCATCGGCAGCCTTTTCGGTAAACACCACATGACCTCCATTAAGAAGTTCTTCTACCCATTCATTCTTAATAGGAATGACTCCTGTTCCTGCCAGCAATGCTGCCATTTGATTTTCAAACTTTGCCATAATTTTATTATAAATATTTTTATTTTCTGAATAATTTTTGATAGGTTCCGTGATAATCACAGACATCTTCTAAGACAACTGTTGAAGCTGCTGCATCCAGTCTCATTATACACCTGAAAGGATGCTTAAGGGTCACAGCATAGATATTATCTACTGGCAGATACTTCAACCGATGGAAACGCCCAGGAAGAGAGGACAACTGCTTTCCTGTTTTCGTCACTTTTTGGGGGATAAAAAGTTAATTGCTTAGAAATCAG
>OGDF01002553.1_pt1 | contig 24340 bp, 22 predicted proteins | sample 1570141 | NCBI WGS metagenome assembly OGDF01 (sample SAMEA4370581, study PRJEB24528) | human gut metagenome | reverse complement strand
CGGCATAGCCTGCCTGACGGACAAAAAGGCTCATCAATTTCAAAGAATCATAGAATGAGGCGTCTGAGATAATGGTTCTAACGTCAAGATCATTACGGGCATCAGTTTTGGTAGTGTACTCGCCTCGCAACCAGCGAATGGCATTGGATTTTAAGGTTTCGTTATCCTGCTCGTGCCCGCGCCAGAATGCGTCAATGACCTTCGCAAAGTCATATCCGCCCACCATATCTGACAAAGCGGCAAGGCGTTTATGAATTACTAATGATACCTGGGAGCCGTTCGCATCAGCCTCCTTCCTTGCCTCAGTAACAAACCTTTCCACAACGCTAATTAACGCATTGCCATCTGGTTTGTTTCTGGTGGACATATTTTTCATAAGCTCGGAGTAGAGATTACGAGCCTGACCTCCCGATGAGTGAATACGTCTGTCGGGAGAAAGGTCTGCACTGACTGTGACCAGCTTCTTCTCTAACGCAATAGACCGCACAACACTTAAAAAGAACGTTTTACCAGAACCGTACTCACCGATGATAAGTCTGAAGCTCGCCCCACCATCAGCTATCCGTTCAATATCCTGATGGAGGGCAGTTATCTCATTCACGCGACCAACCTGGATATGCTGAATACCTATCCTTGGCGTTACTCCTGATTTAAGTGACTGAATAATAGCGTCGCGTTCTTTCACTCTTATACGTGTTACAGACATTCACTAACCCTCTAATTCTTTGGCTATTTCCAGGTCAACCCAAATATGATCATCAGTATCTTCCAGCACTGGTGCATCAACCACCGCATAGGACCAATCATTGATCACCTCAAGCGCACCGCCGAGCATTAGGTTCCAGTTACTGCACAACTCTGTCGCCTCTTTTCTGGACCATTGTTCTTTATCCAGCAACCTGCGATAAAGTTGGCTATGAGCGGGGTCAAGGCCCCCTTCCCCGGTTAATGAGGCTGGAGCGCTTTCTGGTTGTTCTGGTTCTTCTTCAGTGAAAATCGAGTTCAGTAATTTACGAACATCATCAGTGGCAGATTCGTGGCGGGCAAGTACATTGGCATCCAGTGTAAACCCTGCCGTCGACTGATTAGCTGGTACAGATGAAACGAGAGCAGTTTCAGTTGTGGAATGCTGATGGATATTGCTTGATACGGATGAGGGATCCAGCCCCAGGCTTGTATAAATCTTCTCAAGCTGTTTGACTTCGACAGGCGTAATTCTGCCATCAGAGCAAGCAACACTAACGATAACCTTACCCACAGCTGATTTTTCCGCAGCACCAAGTAATTCAATCCGGCTTTTCATTCCCGTCATATTCGCCGGGGTATGAAGCTGCCACGTTAAATATGCATGTAGAGAGCGCTTTTCATCATCGCTGAAGCCGGCATTGTTGTTTATGGCATTCTCGAGCACTTTCTGTTCGGCTTGATCGAGAGAATTGTCAATCAAGGCGACTACCGCTCCTAATCGGAGCGTCAATACAGCTGTGATAAATTCAGGAGAAGGAGAGAAGCGTCCCCCTTCACCAGCAGGGAATAAAACAAGAACACCATCGACATCTGCTTTTACGTGGTGGTAATAGGGGTCAGGAGCCAGACAGTACCCCATTTTCTGAGCAAAGGCCTGCATCAAGTCGGCCTCTTTTTTATTGATCTTCGCCGGACAGGTAGCATTCATATGTGACCAGTAGTCAGCAACTGAAACTACCCCAGCTTTACTAAGGATCGCGTCATCAGCCCAGCGTTTGAATGCACTTAATATTTTTTCTGCGCTTTCGTTAACGATTTCTGAAGGCAGCAACAAAATTGCAGCGGTATCATTTGCTGACGTGCCTTTTCTACCAAGGTAACGACTGTAAGCATCCAGTTCATCTGTGCATATATCGGCAAGGGTCATAAGCTTCTGAACAGGGCCTTTCAATGCACTTGGATCAGGCAAGTCGGGAACAGGAAGCCGAATACCTCGCAAACTAGGACTTGCAGGTGTGTAATCTAAACGCAGACGCGCTTTATTCGGCTTCACGACCATCCCTTCATCGTATTTAAAGGTGTAACGCCGTTTAAAAAGTGCAGCAAATTCTTTCGCGCAGCGGCGGGCGGGGGTTCGCAATGAGTATTCAGTATGGTTTGTCACCCACGTCAGAGCCAGATCAGCTGGCACCGGGGCTCCTGCCTCAACTGTCTTTGCAAGGATTAGCCTGAACTGCATGCCATTGCTGAATTCCGAATCATTGCCGAGAGCTGCTGCAAGATTTTCGTTCGGGCGAAGAATGGACATCGCTTCAAGTAACTGGGACGAGTAGTTCCGGAAAGATCGGTTTTCATTGAAAACCGATCTGAGACGGCAGATCTCTTTGAAAAGAGAATAGAACTCATTGTCAGATATACTGTTGTTCCTGCTGTCAACAAGTGCCCGTCTTTCCAGACCATACAGATAAATAAAAACGTACCCAATTGGGCAAGAAGTGTCACATCTATCGCTTGCAAGCCAACTCAGGTACGCGCCACGTGCTTCAGGTGAAAGTGAGGAAAAACTGGGCCAGTACCCTAATGAACTATCTTCGTAAATGTAAGGTGTGGGGTATATCTTAAGCGTGTCGTCAATTAGCGATGCCTCGCTACTATCATCATAATAACCACCTGAGTTATGCCCGGCAGGTTTCATTCGCTGTCCAAGATAGAAGTGGCCACCGGTAACCTCTACCCCACCGACTGTGAGCACCTCTCCCGGTAAAATCCAGCGAGCCAAAGCACCGGTAGTTTTTGAGGGATTCTGGCGTTGAGTGGCAGTTATGCTGTATTCGACATTCCGTCCGCCACTTAGTGTAAACGTAGCCAGATTGTCATCTTCGCTGTCATCGTTGTGCATTACCGCCTGATTTTTTTTGTTGTTAGCAAGCCATTCTTTAGGTGGTGCTTTCACAGGAGCGGAAGTATAAGAGCCCGCGGACTTAGGTTTCTTCTTTTTGAAAAAAATAATATAAATCAAATAAATAGCAATTATAAATATCCAGAACTCCATGAGGCAGTAACCTTAAAAATAGCTTTTCACCAACAGCGAAAAGATGACGATTGGAAGTGGATTAATCTCAAAATAATACTTCTAAACTACAAAGGTTAAAAGCAAATCACAACCTTCCCGAACCTCCGATTTTCGCTTGCTACGGCCCCTGCAGAGCATGAATTTCGTCTATGTCCAGAAGCGGACATTGATAATTCAGAAACAATGGCTGGAGTTGTGGTATCAGACCCTCACCTGATGCCTGCCAGCATCGCACCTCGCTTCATGTCTAACCTCTCTGTTAGCCCGGCATGGTCAGTGGCTCTGTTGACAATGGTGCCACTTTCCAATACGTTAAGCACAAGGTTAGCGCGACCCGGCAGCTCACGGCCAAAGCGGAATGCAGCGCAGACTTATCAAATCTTTTTTGGTTAAGTGTCTTTGATTCTTATGGTTCGTGAGCACATAAGACAGATTAGAGACTTAAACCATGAAACAACTCCCTACATGCGCTGAAGCAAAAGCCCACGCTAAATACCTTTCACGGTCGCTCAATATCAATCTAAGCTACGCCCGGGATGCAGTGGCATTACGCTATAACTGCCATAACTGGTCGGAACTCAGCACAGTATTTGGTCAGCTTAGCGATAAGTATATGTCGTTCTATGGCCTTGCCAGCCATGAAGAAAAGCGTGTTTTTAGCCAGCTTCTGGCACCGTATATCGCAGAATTGCAAAATGCCATTCATCCTGACCGCCATGTGCCGGAAAGCTTGATACGTAAGATCGCTGAAGGCCATATTTCCCGGGTATCCGGTAAAGTCATGTCGGCTGTAATACGTGAATGCGAGGATTTTCCTCCCACGACAGTTAAAGACATCATTGAACTGCTTGAATTTTATGATGAAACGGTCAGCCGGGTATTAGCAGGACATCACAAACAGATCCCGACCAATAATCCCTGGCTGGAACCTTGGGTATTTGGTGTGCGCTTTTATGCCTATTACCACTTTAATAGCAAGCAGGTCACCATCTTAAGCCGGGAGTGGGATTTAGATATTCATGATGCCTACCTGCCACATGCCTGTGACAGAGTATTTTCACGCCCATGGTTTCAGGACTATATGATCGGCTATCTGGCCTACCTCGTGAAACAATTTATCGGATTGGGTTACGACGGTACCGTTAAGATTTGTTGCATTAATAATTATAGCGCGCTGGATTACCATCAGAAAAAAGCAGCCCCCAACGGTCGTGTGGGGCTCAATCACTTATACAGAGAGTTACTTAATCGCGGGGGAGAAGAAAAGTGGTCGTTTAGTCAAAATGGTCATAAACATGATTTTGGTATCGAGCTCCCGTTTGCCGCATTGACCTCATTGAAGAAAGGAAGAAAATGAGATGAACAAAGCCGGAAAAATAGCGTATTCATGGCTAAAGGCACAGAGCGATAGCGAAAAAATTCGATTTATTGCACAAGCGCTGGGGAGTGTCGAATATCAGGCGTTTATAAAAAAACATCAGCCTGAAAAGCAGCATGCCCACAATCTACCTTTAAGTTTTTTGAAATGGCATTTGCCTCAGAAACTAGTGGCCTCCTATCAGGGCAAGGAGATCGGCCTGAGAAGTGTACCGGAGACGGTTGGCGATAAGCTGGAAATTCGGCATACCTGGATGCCAACAGGACAGTTTGCTCCTTCGCGTCACGGATCTTACATACCACTGGGAACCCACGTTGCTTGTACTGCTCTGATGCAACCCTTTTTGCAAAAACAGCAGGAAAAATGTCTGGAGCAGGCCTGGCAGGCAGCACTTCCCCTGCTTCTGTCACCTGACATCAGTAATAACAATGAATTCACCGCTCCATGGCTTGATTACGAGCCCTATCTCAATGGTGAAACGGATGTGTACTTTTTACTGGATGAACCTCAGGAAAGAGTCAAGATTGGAGTATCAGGTAATCTCAGGCAACGCGTGGATACCTTGAAGCAACAACATAATACCAGCCTGAGTCTTATCTCCATAATACCCGCAGGGGGTATTGAGACAGAATCCGCATTACATCTTTTCTTTAAAAAATACAGGTTGGATCAGAAGGGACTTGGTCGAGAGTGGTTTTCTTACACGGATGAATTATGCGAATTTATCAATACCCTGAACACCTATGCAATCAGGAGCCACTGTCTAAGAGCTTACGGCATTATCTGACATAAGATCGTATCTTTAGGGCCCGTGGCGCTACGCACCTACAGGTGTGAAAAATCGATTATTTAACCCCTGTGCCGTATGTAACCATTAAGCCAGTACAGGTCTGGCAGAACCAGGCAACAACATGCCAGAATGAACGCTACAAGCCATCAGTCTTGGCAAGAGAAATTATATCTTCTTCGGAAGCGGTCACGATGATGAGTACAGCAAAAACCTATCTTATTACGCTACATCCAGATCACACCAACTGCCTTTACGCGCTGGTGCGTATCAGATATCAAGACTTATGCCCTGGAACTCCGGTTCATGTCAGACAGAGAGTCTACAGTACAGCGCATTCTTTATCATATTGCTGACTTTCACCGGCACCAGGTAATTCAACCTGGATGAGTCTGAGGTTGCCACGGGATAGATGAAAACGCACAGCATGGCGGGAGCAAGAATCAACGTTATTTTTTACCGTGGTAGACCACTGTTATGTTGTCTGGTTTTCTTAACGTCAGGGCCGTAGCAGGGTCAATCAGGTACACAGGTACTATCACGGCATTTTTCCCACTAAACAGGATTGGCACCCAGCAGTGAACTCGTGGATCTCCTGTCGTCTCCGGGATACCACTTGTACCGTATGACATAAGATCAACCACATTGATAAAAAGCGCCTTACCTATATCAAAGAAAAACTCGTTAAAAACCACATCTTTTGCCAGCAAAATCACAGCGTCACCTGCCGCAAATTTGACTGGCGATGAGGATAGTTCTGAAGTCTCGGCATCAGCAAATATAATCCTTTCGGTATAGATAAAACAGGCGTAACGGGCATCCTGTTCTGACCTATCCAGGATAAACTGACAGAGCTCTTTGATATGTCGATTTTCGACCCTGCCAACTGCATTATCCCGACGGTAGTGTCGTTTATGTTCGCGAACATGCACCTTGCCATTGACACTGTCAAAGTCATACCCTTTTCCAACCTGGAGCTTACTTTCCCAGATCTCCATGCAGTACTTTTCAGCAGCCACAACATTTCTTCGGCGAGGCAAATCCTGCTGGTAGACACCAGACAGTAGCCGGGCCTTAAGTTCGTCCGCAAGCTGATAATAACGATTAATATCTTTCAGTACCGGAACGGTGGCATCCAGCAATGTGGAAATAACCTGCGACCGTGAGATCTTCTGTTTTTTGCTGTATTCATCAACAACACGCAGAGTCTCAGAATTGGTTACATTGAAAGTGATTCGTTCTGACATGCCAATCACCTATTAAGCATTTTTGAGAAAGTGCATAACAATTAACCTTAAACACCTTCATTATCAATAAGTTTATTTTTTTGATCTTTCTTTCTCGTTATCAATTCATAGTAATATGCTCTCACGTAAAAATACTGAATATGATGCTGTCAGGACAGCCTGGATACCAGGAACGAACATTTGGGTTTTTAGTATAATTAAGGTCTTCATGTTTTAAGAACTTCCTCTTCATATCCCCTCCCGCTGTGATCCGCTTAACCCGTCTGTATATCTCCTGTCCCCACAGTACTGCTCAGTAAACAGAAATACTGTGACTTTCCTGCATAAAAATTACATATCACCACCTTCCTTTGTACACACACTACAGAGGATAAAATCATGGACTTTCCCTGGCCCTGGAACCGCAAATACACAATGAACTGGTTCCTGTTGTCGTTACTGAACCACCATCTTGATCAGCTACTGGGACGTTACTCCCGCCTTCAGCCCCTCAGACTCGATGTGTTCTATCAGAATGACACATGGCGTTATAACCATCACGGATGGTACGAGACAGAAAGGGAGGTACGCCAGTTAACAGAACATCTGATGTTAGAGAGCAACATCGTAGGTCACTTCTGGGTGCTGGAGTGTACTTCCCGACATAAATGCCATGCCCATATCGTGATGTATCTTGATGGTCACCATAACCAGGCCACCTTTCCGGTAGCTGAACAGGCGGGGACTGCCTGGCAGAAGATTACACAGGGAGAGGGCTACCACAATCGCTGTAATCCCAAGAAATGCTACGAAGCCGATATCACCCATCCCGTCAATTACGATGATGCTGCAGCCATCAACAACCTGCGCTACATCATCAGCTATCTCGGCAAGGAGAAATCAAAACACGGGCAGACTTACTACGGGGCCAGCGAGGTACCCCCCGCCAGTGGACTGGGCAGACCGCGAGGGCTTCGATAAAACGACGCACTTTTTTACGTCAGTTCCGGTTGTTATGCCGGAGAAGGGTACAGTGATTCATCACCCGACTCCGGTACTTATTTAGCTACCGGAGAATCTCGTCATGACCATTAAACCTTCCCTGTCTGAAGACCAGTTCGTCAATATGGCTTTCATTACCCATCTCACCGGATTAACCGATAAATGGTTCTACAAGCTCATCAAAGACGGTGAGTTTCCGGCTCCCATCAAGTTTGGTCGCAGTTCCCGCTGGCGACAGAGTGAAGTCGAAGCCTGGCTGCAGGCCCGTATTGATGCATCCCGGGGAGAGAATTCCGCCCTGACAACTATCCACAAACTTACCGTAACTCCCGTGGAGGCGTTGTCATGAAAACGCCGTATTCCCGTCATGACATCCTGCTGCAGCATTACCAGCGCTGGCTGGACGATTTCACCCGTCTGGCTGTACGACATGGGTTGTGTCACCCGAACATCCAGGCCAGTCATCAACTCACCATAGGTTCGCTCCGCTTCACGGGTACGGGGCAGGTCACTGCCGTGGTACCCCATGCTTTGTACCGGTTGTTCTGCGGTAATCAGCCTCCGGTCATCACGGTGACAGAGGACATGTCCACCCGGCTGGATTCAGACACCACGCTGCTGCTTCACCATCCCATGCTGGAAGGCATATTGCTGAGTGAATGTGCCCGACTGAAGCAGTTCCCGGTACAACGGGCACTGCTGGTGATGTTACAGCGACTGACCAGCCGGGAAATCCGACACAAAATAGTCTGGCTGTGCTGGCGCGATTTGATGTGCGGGGATGACCCTTGCGACTGGCTGGAGCGTCTGGTCGGACAGCCAGACGACGCGCTGTATCTCTGGCTGGGTGACCGCCAGGATAGTGATCCCGTTTTAACCCTGATGATGGATGAATACCTGCTGTTTACCGGCAACTGATGCCAGAGACGAAAGCACATCCTCCTCCCCCAATCCCGCATTACTTTCCACAGATGCCGTTTCCCGCACCGCTTCACACCAGCGGAACGGCGCTGTCTGCGATTCAACAATAAGGATTTACAGATGAACTCAACCATTTTTACCGCACACTGTCAGGCCTGGCTTGATGACCTCACCCGGCTGCAGGTCACTCATGGGCTCTGCCAGCCTGAAATTAAAAAGTGGCACAGGCTGACCGTGACGTCCTGCTCGTTACCGAACGGGCTTACCGGACTGCTCATTATTCCGCAGTTTTTGCTGACGGTAACGCAGGCTGCTTGTGTGGAAGAAGAATCAGTAGCGGGACGAATCATTAAACGTGCTGAGGGGCCAGCGCTGGCGGGGATGTTGCGCAGTGAATGTTATCGACTGGGACTCAGTGCCCTTGCTGAGCAGTTATCGCTGCTCTTCCGCCAGTATCCACAGCCCGGTATACGTGAATCACTGATGTTGCTGTGCTGGTGTGAGCTGGTGAAAGGGATTGAGCCGGAAGCATGGTACGCACTGCATCTGCTGCTTCCGGCCACGCTGAAGAAATGGATCAATACACGACAAAAAGAGTTCAATGGTTTATCGGCACTGACTGAGGATTACATTCGTGCCTCCCGACCACTGTGAAGGTCGGATACCTGTCCGTAACAGCGATCCGGTACCGAGCGGCATGCGCAATGTACCGGAGCATACGACCTGGATTGAGCAGAAAAATACGCGCTTACTGTATGGCTGTAACGGAGTAGCTGACCATAGGTTAACCGTGCGCCGGCGAAGTATCGATTTCTGAGTCTGACAGTTATTTACGTCAGCATTCCATTATGTGACAGCCACACCAATCCCCTTTTAATCCCCTTTTAATCCCTTTAATCCATCTAATCGCAAGGCGCAGACTTCCCTTTTCGGGACGACTTGCGCCTGCCCTCAGGAGTCTGAAGATGTTTGCCAAATTCTTCCTAGCACACAACGGTAAACGGTGCAGTCTGGTCTGCCAGACCGATAGATATATTACAGAACATCCTGGTCGAGGTACTGGCATGCGCATGCTGAAATGTTACCTTGCCAATAATCGTGATGGGCACATTGTGACTGCTAAAGACGCGATGCAGTCACCAGGCAGGGTATGGACCTGCTCTTCCTGCGGCTGTCAGTTGATACTTCATGCGGGTTCATCTGGTGAGGCCCCCTGGTTTGAACATGACCAGCGAACAGTGACGACGAACGTTCTGATGCAATGTACCCATCTCGATCCTGAAGTGAAAGCCGAAGCCCGATGCCAAAAACTACGCAGAATCATCGGCAATCTGGATGCACCTGTAATGGTGCTGTTCTGGCATTGCGTGTGGTGCGGAAATCATTACAGTGGGAAAAAGCATTGCACTTCATGCGGAACAGGCATCTACAGTATCGAAGAAACTGACAAGCAATCAGATGCGAACTGATTGGGCATAGGGTATTTCCTTAATATGATGAAGATCGCTTTAACACTCATGTTATTTCAGGAAATCTTATGGAGTATTTAAACGATGAGCTGACAGAAATGCAGCAAGTAAAGCGGGTGGTTCAGCAGGCCATCGACCAGTACCCACGTCTGGCTGTATTTCGGTTGATGTTGGACTGCCCTGGCCCTGAGTCAATAGGGTGTTTTCAGGATACCGTCTACCGACAAGTAAGTGAACTGGCAGCAACCCGACAATTGAGCGGCAGGCCATCGCCACCAACAATTCTCAGATGGATTGGAAGCAAAACTTCTCCCCACTCATATCAGACACTACTGATGCTCAACCAGGACAGGCCATCGATATAAGAAGGCGTCTAAGGAACACGTAGAGATCCCCAATTATCTTGAACGCCAGTTTGCAGTAACAGAGCCTAATCAGGTCTGGTGTGGCGATGTGACTTATATCTGGACGGGTAAACGTTGGGCTTATTTAGCCGTTGTGCTTGATCTGTTTTCCCGTAAACCGGTTGGCTGGGCGATGTCATTTTTCCCGGACTCTGCACTGACAACGAAAGCGCTGTCCATGGCCTGGGAAGCGCGAGGAAAGCCCGCTAATTTGCTGTATCACTCGGATCAAGGTAGCCACTATACCAGCAGAAATTTCAGACAGTTACTGTGGAGATATCAGATAAAACAAAGCCTGAGTCGCCGGGGAAATTGCTGGGATAACAGCCCGATGGAACGTTTTTTTAGAAGCCTGAAAACGGAGTGGGTACCGGAGAATGGATACGCTAATTTTAGCGAAGCCAGCGCAGCGATAACAAACTACATCACGGGATATTACAGCCAGCTCAGACCTCATCAATATAACGGTGGTTTGACGCCGAATGAATCAGAACGATTGTTCTGGAAAAACTCTAAAGCCGTGGCCAATTTTTGTTGACCACCACAGTTTAATACTGTTCAGCAAAAGAACACCTGTCCGTGGGTTTCCTATAATCCTGTATCCACTCTCCGAGCTATATGATTCTCGAACTGATACCACCCACACCTTATCGGTTCGATACAACTTCACAGTTTTTCTAACTTTCCCTAAGGCTGTCTCAATAACCACAATCCCCGTATGTGTCTTTCTTATTCGCTTGTACATCGCTCCCCCTATAACACTGTCAACTCATCCCCCTTGATGCCAATGATTCTTAACTCATTGGCATCATCATATCTTTTCGTATTTTTAGAACAATCACTACCCATTGCCTCACACTCTGACTATATGGCCATTATCTTTATCAAGAATTCTTTGATCTTCAGAAAAACTAGAGCTAATCCAGTCACTGATTGAGATTAACTTTCAAAATTCAGTAAACCGCTCGCTTTAAGCCCCTGTAATATCGCTGATATACATACATCGCAATGGTACTAAATCAATAAGCAAAGAATAACAATCCTAAACTCAAACAAATAAATTTCATTATCACGATAAATACACCTTATTTTAGAACAACAGACAAATCAGCATTAAATCTCATACAGGCCCATCGATTTATTCTGATTATTTCCGGAACATCACGATGAGAAGAAAGTTCTGCATTTTGAGAACAAAATAAAGTGGATACGATTAACGACATAGCTGTATTTGTATCAACAAGTGATATCTAAAACAATTCATCTGTACTGAAACAGTATAACTCGCTATGCTGTCCTAGTTGGCGTGAGTGTTTATATTACGTGTTTAAGGAGTATAAGAATGTCATCGATTTCTGGGATTGATATTGTTACGGGATTGTTAATCCCCGTAGTTCTGTATTTGATAAAAAAAGTCATTGACTGGGCAGAAAAAATCGTTGGTAACCCACGACCTAAACGAAAATACCAGTTTGATAAAATTCCTGCGGATAAGAAAGTAGAGATTTTTTCAAAAATTGATGCATTAAAAGAAAAAACAACAACGCCGCATGTTCTTGTTCAGATGAAACTTTTATATGAACAACTGGGAATGTATTTGCCTGTGTGGCATTGTCACCAACTGGTTTCCTGTATGGCGGCTAAAAATATTAGCTCGCTGGATGTACGTCTGCGAGGTTTTCTGAAAAACACTATTATCGGTCACTATCCTGAGAAAGGGTTCAGTGTTAACACTAAGGTTGTCCGCAGATCCTACGTGATAACTACCTTGTTCGGGGTATTTGCAGTTGCTATGTTTATCTATGCAGGATGGGATGCCATCTCTTCTTTCTGGAGAAGCAAAGAGACAGGGTTGTTTATCTTGTTTTTATTGATTTATGCTTCCGCTATTATTACTGTTATAGGTTATATAATTTCCCAGATTGAAGATATCTACCTGGGATCTAAATTTGGGCATTTATTCGAGACTTGGCTCAGGAACCAACCACCGTGTAACGATGTGAACCCTGATACTTCTGCAGCAACGCCAACTGAGGAGCAAGCATCATCCGAAGGCCCTCAAGAAGATTCTCTCGCGAGTTAACATGATTCATTAACGGGAGAGAACCGTTTGAAGTACGCTTTTCTCACAATCACTATGCGTTTGACATTACCTAATTGCTTACTGCAGGAGGCTGATTATGAAGGGTATTGGAACTGTACTTCAGGCTGGATACCTCAAACTGGATCACAGAATGAAGACCTACTCAGTTCTCACAGAAAATACTCTTTTGTTTACCGGTCATTTTGCCGATCTTGATCCTCATGGCTGGGGTTCTCTTTACGAAAAATTTACTGGTCAGGCATTTGAGGCTGAAGGATATGAAGTGGAATACAGAGGGCTCACAGCAGGGTTTAATGATGGTGGTATCGACCTTATTCTGCGAAAAGGGGATGACACTATTTTTGTTCAGTGCAAACATGCTTTTAAATCTTCACTATCTCGCAACTCCATTGAGAATATCCTGTATAAAGCAGGAAATTATATAAACCGTAATATGCCCACGAATAGAGTACATCTGTGGTTAGTTGTACCTGATGTTAAACGAATAAAATGGAAACGGTATTTTTTACGGCACAACACTACACAGAATAAAGTTAAGCTTGCTCTGGTTGAAATCCGCATGCGATCTAACTGACGGCTGGAACGTATAGTTGCGCAGACGGCTCCTTACGACCGCTATACCTATCACCTCTGCGGCAGTAGCTGCAATACCATCCTGAACACGACACGAAACGCCCGTGGTTTGAATACCTAACCAACCCGCTATCAGACAACGGGGGGTAACATTGCCCGTATGCACATTCTGAAGCAAAGGAAGTAAAACTGTAAGTACATCTGTTTTAGTCCCACGCACTTTTTGAGAGTCCAGGGTTTTCAGTCATCAGTCGGCACTCTTCCGGGATCAGTTATTCAGGGATTCATGAGGCTCCTCGCTGTTATATTCCACCAGCCAGCGCTCTGTGATTTTCCGTGACTCATTTATGGTTATGAACATAATATTTCTATCAGATAGATCCAGTTAAAACGTTCGATAATATTTCGTTGATTTACTTGATTTAATAAGTCTTTGCATCACGTCATTCTCTTTAGCCTATTTCACCAGAGTCAGCGAGACTAATTTCAGCCCATTGTCCATCCGCATCTTCAATAGATAACTGTCGTTATCTTTCTGTAATGGGAGAAATAACCTCCCCATACTAGCTATTAAAGTAGATAAAAAACCACCTCCATAGAAGGTGGTTTAAATTTGATAATTAATTAAACTCAATAATGTCCCTCAATGTACCCATACGCCTTCCGGAACAACTCTTTATCTTTCCCTAGTCCAAACTGGGCCAAGGTCAACAAAAGCGCCTTTTGGATTTCACGCGGGCCACTGTTGGAGTTTTGCCAGCCATCAAAGCGTGTAGCTTTGACGATTTTATCAATTTGCTCTACAACATCACCGATTAACTTAGGGGTAGTTTCCGGGCGTGTTTCCAGGAAAAGCTTGGTCAAAGCCTGTTTATTATCAGCTTCAGTTACTGGGCGCTCGCCCGTTTCGCGCTCGGCTTGTACGGTATCTTTCGCAGCATCCAACAGGCCTTTCAACCAGTCGATGGCCTTGATAACACCAGCTTCATAGTCCTGACGCAGTTTTTCCAAACGCTCGCCCAATGCTACAAATTTAGGATCATGACTACCGCGCAAACGCCCCATAAGATCAATCTCCAGACGCTTGGCGCGTTGTTCCTGTTCTTTAGCGGTCAGGGTAAAAATAGCGTGCTCGTCCATGACCAACTCGTCAATATCATCGCGAATACGATTGATATCAGTATGCTCATGGATCATCTTGATTGTTTCGGGGCCAAGGGCAGCCCAAACAAGCGCACCAGTCTGCCCCACCGGACGCACCGATTCATAAATTTGCGCCAGCCATTTATAGTCTTGACGATAAGGAGTCAAAAAAGGGTCTGGGTTGATAGCTGACCATAACTTGGATAACACACCAAAGCTGGCAGCGAATTCATCACGCTTCTCGTTGGTTGGCAGGCATTCCTGCGCGGCCATAATGCCTTCAAAACCTTCTATAGAACGATCTATACCAGGGAAGAAGGCCAGACATTTATTCAGTTGTAACGGCAATAGCTCTTTAAATGCCTCAATTCCCTCTACAACCCCTTCAATTTCTTCAGGGTTGTAGGCCAGAGCTGTACGCAGATTTTCGAAAACACCGAGGTAGTCGATAATTAATCCCATGTCCTTGCGTACAGCATCGGTTTCATACAACCGGTTGGTTCGGCACATGGCCTGAAGAAGAGTATGATCGCGTAGAGGCTTATCGAGGTACATGCAGTAGCAAATTGGTGCATCAAAGCCCGTAAGCAGCTTGGCGGTAACGATGATAAGCTGTAATGGATGCTCAGGATCTTTAAAACATTCAATCAGATCCTTCTGTACCTGCTCTTCCGCATCGATGTGCTGCCAGCGTTCGAAATCGGCTTGTTTAACAGATAGCTCCAATTCGTCATGCCATTTGAGCCAGTCCTTGTTGAGCTTATCTTTTTTACCACCCTCTTCAGCTTTAACCGGAGCCTGGTCAACGTTCATAACCACTTCAACCGCATCAAAACCGAGCTTTTCACCGAGCAAATAATACATCTGTACGCAGGCTTCGCGATCGTATACCACAACCATGCCTTTCATCTTTTTCGGCATAACATGGCTGGTAAAATGCTCAACAATATCATTACTCACCGCAGCCATACGTCTGGGAGATTTCAGCATAATAGCCAGCTTGCCGGCACGTCTGGACAATGCTGCCTTTTCTTCTTCATCCAAGTTGTTTTCAGTAGCCAGTTGCTCGAACTCTTCGTTTATAGCATCACGATCCACTCGGAGTTCAGCCAGCCGAGGTTCGAACTTCACCGGGTTAGTCGCGCCATCCCGGATCGACTGCTTGTAGCTATAGCGGCTCATATAGCGACCCGGATCTTCTTCGGCACCGAACAACTTGAATGTATTACGATCAATGCCAGAAATCGGAGTACCAGTCAGGCCATAGAAGTGGGCATTGGGCAACGCCCAGCGCATTTTCTCGCCTAACCCACCTTCCTGGGTACGGTGGGCTTCGTCAACCAACACAATGATGTTGTCACGGTTGTTCAGGCCATTGGGATTGCTATCATCAATTTCGATATCTTTAAATTTAAAGATGGTGGTGATCAAAATGCCACGGCTGTCTTGCTCAATGTATTCGCCCAACTTTTTGCAGCTTTGCACTTTAATCAGATTCTTAACGTCGGCCCCACCAAAAGTTTCATTAATTTGGCTGTCCAGATCTCGCCGGTCCACAACGATAAGTACCGTCGGGTTTTTTAACGCATTATCGGCACGCAGCATTTTAGCAGCGTAAAGCATCAGCAAGGATTTACCCGATCCCTGGAAATGCCAAATCAGACCTTTCTTTGGATAACCTCTGCGAACACGCTCAACGATTTGTTTTGCTGCTTCAAATTGCGGATAACGCGGCAGGATTTTAACGCGTTTAGGTGGAGTATTTTTGCCTGTTTTGACGGTTGAAAATAATGCAAAAGATTCCAGTAGTTGCAATAAGGTCTGCGGATTTAACAAACTCTCGCAGCTGTTGAGTACCGACGCTAGGCCCGGCAGAATCTCATCACGAAGCTCAGTATTATGCCATGGACCCCAGTCTTTAACTCGGGCATTAATGGCACCATAGGCAAAGGTTTTACCTTCGCTGGCAAAACACAGCAAGTTAGGTACAAAGAAAGATTCAACATTTTTCCAGTAGTACTTTTTGCCGCCCATAAAGTCGGCGGCACCGTCTTGCCAGGTTACGCTAGGGCGTGTTGCGGTTTTAACTTCGCCTACAACTAGTGGTATACCGTTCACATAAAGGACAATATCAAAATAGACTTCAGTGGCCGCGATATAGTGGACCTGCTGTGCCACCACAAAGTGGTTATTTTCTATATTGTCAAAATCAATCAGATTGATGGTGATATGGTCGCCATTCTTGCCAAAAGGCAAGGTTTTTTCAGCCATCAGCCATTCCTGGAAGTTTTCATTGGCCTTTACCAGACCGGTATGGCGGGCCTCTAAAATCACTCCCCGAAGTTTATAGATCACCTCATCAGCATAGTCAGACTGTCTGCCGATATCGGGGTTTAACGAACAAAGCGCGTCTTTTAGCCACTCATCAACGAAGATATCCTGCGCTTGTTTAGGCAGATTATCTCCGTGGCAGTATGTCCACTTGACCCCACTTAAACCTTTTAAGCGGTCGATAATTCCATTTTCTGTAACGCTTTGTTCGTTAAACATTATTATCCAACCTTTGTTCCCAAATAGTTTTTCTTTATAGCATTAACTTTTCCTAAATAACACTCCAAGGATAAACCTGTATTTTTTATATTAAGAAGTATCTTGGACAAATTCAACTGTTCCTCAATGGCAGGAACAGGTATTTTCAATCGCTTTAGATTCTTTAAACTTATTCCAGCCTTAGCACCACCATCATTTAATGATAGCAATAGTTTTTGACCATATTCAGATGAAAGCATGAATGCCAAATAATAAGGAGATATTTTTTCTGGCTTAGGCCTTAATAAGGCTATATGCTGATTAACATATGCTATAGGGAAATCTTTTTCTATAATTGAAACTAGTCCTAAATCAGCAGTAATTGAAACCAGAACGTCACCTTCCTGGACTTTTGTTCTTACGCCCTCGGTACTACCTTCCGGTAAATTAACAAACTTGTTATCTGAAAGATCAATATCTATCCTACCTCTTTGCATATTAGTTATTCTTAGGAACAGATCGCCTTCATCACCGCAAAACTTAGCCCAACCTCTAGAGCCACTAGTAACAAACTCCACCACATCTTCAATTAAAGCAAATGCATTTACATTAGCAAATTGTTTTCCAAGTGTTTTTTTAAGCGAAATATTTCCATCAATAGTATTAACGATTTTTTCGTTAGTTTTAGCAATTGATTGGCAAATACTAACAATACGCTTTTGCTCTTCCTTATCTGGTAATGGAAATTTCTGTTCAGCAAGAACTTTCCATTTTATCGTAGGCGATAGGGAGCCCTCAGAGATCGCTACCGCACGATTCATAAATACATCAGACTGCATAAATACTGGCAAAAAATCCGGTATTACAGTCTTTGAATTTGCCTCCAGAACCATGGCATGAGCCGAACAGATACAGTCCCAATCCGCTACTGCAACTTTACGTTGATAAGCACGACGCTTGCCAAAAATTATCTGGCCTTTTTTCACTAAAAGCTTCTGTCCTTCAACGTCGCTAGGTGTACCATGACGTTTGATCTTCAGGCTATCAGGGTCTAAATGCTCCAAACCGACATAAATTTCAAGGTCTGTCTCGCTCGGTTCCACTCGTTTAGAGATATGTTTCGCGATATCTCCAAACTTCACCATTTGCCAGCCTTCCGGTAATTTCTGTTTCGTCATTTACTGCTCCACCTTGCTTTCAACGTTATATCCAAGCTCTGCAAGGCTCTGGAATAATTTATTAGTTTGCTTTTTCAACTGAGTACGGCTTACTTTCCACGCTTCAATCGCATGTTCAATATTATGTACTTCACCGTTGTTTTGTGCTTGCACATACAGTGGAATTGACAGGTTATAAAGGTTTTCTTTAATAGCGTCGATATCCACTAAAGCGGTTATATCGTTTTTTTTCTCCGGATTAAAATAAGCCTCGCATAATACCTCCAAATCCTCATCAGATAGGCGACTATGAGCGCGTTCACGGGTAACATGCTCAACCCCATTGATAAACAATATCTTGTTTTTGCGTTCGGCTGGCTTATTGTAATTAAGCACAACCACGCACGATTCCATCGGCGAGTTATAAAACAGATTCGGCCCTAACCCAATCACCGCTTCAATAATGCCCGATTCAATCACCTGTTTACGGATAGCCTGCTCAGAATCGCGGAACAGCACGCCATGTGGCCAGAGCATAGCAGCACGACCGTTATCGGGTTTTAAACTTTTGATTATATGGGTATAAAAAGCATAATCAGCGCAGCCCTGCGGCGGCACGCCATAAAGGTTACGACCATATGGATCGGCAGCAAACTTGTCACGATTCCATTTCTTGATGGAATATGGCGGGTTGGCAAAAATCACATCAAACTGCTTGAGCCGATCGTTTTCAATAAACTTAGGTTCGGCCAGAGTGTCTCCACGTAGCACATCAAATTCTTCGATATCATGCAGGAACATATTCATACGGGCGATAGCGGAGGTCAACAGGTTCACCTCCTGACCATAAAGGTACACTGAGCGCCACTCTTCTCCTCTAGCACGAAGATCCATCACCGCATTTAGCAACATCCCGCCAGTGCCGCACGTTGGATCATAGGCAGTTTCACCCGGTTTTAAGCCCATAATGCGCGTCATTAAATGTACGACTGTTCGGTTGGTGTAGAACTCTGCTGCCGTATGACCGGAATCATCAGCGAACTTTTTAATCAGGTATTCGTAGGCTTCACCAAGATCATCCTGGGCGACAGATTTAATGCCGAGCGGGATTTTACTGAAATGTTCAATCAGATCAGCCAGCAGATGATCGGGCAGACGCTCTTTATTGGTCCACTGTGCATCACCGAAGACACCATGTAAACGCGGGTTATTAGCTTCAATTAATCGAAGCGCATTTTGGATCGCTTCACCAATGTTTTTACTGGTGTTGCGGACCTTTTCCCAAGCAGCTTCAGAGGGAATGTTGAAACGATGAAACATCGGCATGGCGGCGTATTCAACATCACCTTCATGGAGTTCCAGCGCTTCGTTATATTCTTCCAGATAGACATCTGACAGGCGTTTATAAAACAGCAAGGGGAAGACATACTGCTTGTAGTCTGATGCGTCGATTTGGCCGCGAAGAAACTCAGCAGCTCCCCAGAGCAACTCTTCCAGCTTTTTATTACTCATACCTCGAACCCTTCTTTGATAAGCAGGGCTTCCAGCTCCTCTTCTGCTTTTTCCAGCTCAGCCAGCCTCCGTTGAAAATCTTTGAGCGCCTCTTCCACAGTGATAGTTTCTTCTTCGAGTGGCTTTTGCACATAACGAGCAATATTTAGATTGAAGTCATTTTCTTCAATCTCCTTCAGAGGTACCCAGCGTGCAACGCCTTCGATTTCTTTTGCATCTGGTCCCTGTTGCGCCTGGTCATGATAGATTTGGTAAATGTCATCGGCCTGCTTGTTGGACAGCGTATTCTGCGCGCGCCCCTTGGTATAGATTTCTTCAGCATTGATGATCAATACATGATCTTTATGCGTTGCTGGGCGTGATTTGCGCAGCACCAAAATACACGCAGGAATACCAGTGCCGTAGAACAGGTTGGATGCGACACCAATAATCGCCACAATGCGATTTTCTTGCAGCAATTTGGTTCGAATTCCACCCTCAGCTCCGCCACGAAACAGCACACCATGGGGCAATACGACAGCCATACGTCCATTGTCGTTAAGTGAAGCGAACATATGCTGCACCCAGGCAAAATCACCATTTGTTTTAGGTGCCAGACCATATTGCTTACGGCCATAGGGATCGTTCGACCACAGATCGTATCCCCATTCCTTCAAGCTAAATGGTGGGTTGGCAACAACGCAGTCGAAAGTTTCTAAACGATCGCTTTGCAAAAACTTAGGTTCACGTAGCGTATCCCCGCGAACAATATCGAAATCCTCCTGACCGTGCAGGAACAGGTTCATTCGCGCGATGGCTTCGGTAGTCAGGTTTTTTTCCTGACCTTTGATTTTTAGCAGACGCGGATCTCCACCGTTTTCTTTTACATGGTGAATAGTCTCGAGCAACATACCACCAGTACCACAGGCGGGATCGTAGACACTCTCACCAGCTTTTGGATCAAGAATGTTAACCATCAAGCGAACAATAGTACGTGGGGTGTAGAACTCACCGGCTTTCTTATTGGCTTTGTCTGCAAAACGTTTGATCAGGTACTCGTATGCACGCCCCATGTCATCATCGCGGACACTGGCAACGCCGAGATTTACCTTGTTGAAGTGATTAAGTAACGTAGCCAGTAACTCATCAGAAAGGCGTTCTTTATTGGTCCAGCTGGCATCGCCAAAAATGCCATGCAGTTTAGAGTTTGCCAGTTCTATACCACGGAAGGAGTCTTTTAAGGCCTGACCGATGTCTTTGGTCTCAGCGAAAACATCGCGCCAGTGGCAATTTTCAGGTATCTGAATTCGGTGAAACATCTTACCCTTGGCAAGCTCTGCATCCCCAACGCTCTCCATCGCATCGGCAAATTCTTCGTCATATACGTCACAAATGCGCTTGAAGAACAGGATGGGGAAAATGTACGTTTTGTAATCTGACGCATCAATAGGCCCAGTGATAATATGGGCTGCATGCCAAAGATGGGCCTCGAGATCTTTTAGGTTAATCAGTGTCATTAATTTTTCTCTGTACGATTCTGCGAAGCTGGAACCTTTTGCAGTAAATCGTGTATTTCACAGTCAAAAAGCACGCAAAGCCTTTCTAATGTATCCAGGTCAACCTTCTGAGCCGTCTCTTTGTAAAGCAAAGTGATAGTATTGCGACTCAGGCCAGTTTCCCTGACAACATCAGCTATACGCATCTTATGTTCGCCCATGAGTCGAGCAAGATGGCAGCGGATCATAATGGTCCTTATCGTTGTGCTTAACGATGCGAATCGTATCCCAAAATGCGAAAAAAATAAAAAAAATTCAAGCTGAAATGAAATTACATCAGTTGGGAAAACACGTTTGGACAGGAAGACATGTATATTTAACATGTTTAAATTCAGGATACATGTCGGGCATAGATACCCGACATAGGTTTCAGTGAGGTGATATGCCAATTAGTGATACTTTGGACTGCAGGAACTTATAACAAATTATTGCTATCATTTTTTGTCTTTAGAGTAATCAAACGGACTCACCCCCTTCTCCCGATTCGCATCCAGATAATCCGCCCACCACTGCAACATCAACCTCCTCTCCCCCAGATGTTCCGCTTTATGGATGTAGGCAGCCCTAACAGAGCTACGCTCCTGATGGCTCATCTGTCGCTCCACCGCATCCCTCGACCACAATCCCGATTCAATCAAAGAACTACACGCCATCGTCCTGAAACCATGCCCACAGACTTCCGTTTTCGTGTCATAACCCATCACTCTCAGCGCCTTGTTCACCGTGTTTTCACTCATAGGTTTACGCGGATCGTGATCGCCCACAAAGATCAGCTCACGGTTTCCACTCATGCTTTTGATCTTTTGCAAGATAGCGAGAGCTTGTCGCGACAAAGGAACAAGATGTGGAGTACGCATCTTCGAACCACGTTGAGAATGCTTAACTCCTTCCAGTGGCTCACGCTCGCCCGGAATCGTCCACATAGCCGTTTCAAAATCCACTTCTGTCCAGCGAGCAAAACGTAACTCGCTCGAACGGATGAAAACCAGTAACGTCAAATCCACAGCTAACCGCGTTAATGGTCTGCCGGTGTAGTTATCAATGCGATGGAGTAACTCAGGAATGCGATTGAGATCTAGCGCAGCGCGATGCTTTCGTTTAGCTGTTGCGATCGCACCAGCGATCTCTTGTGCAGGATTGTAATCAATTAAGCCGTTCTGTACCGCAAAGCGCATTATTGCCGTTGTTCGCTGTTGAAGACGCGCAGCCACTTCAAGGCGTCCTGACTTTTCCACTGCTTTAATTGGGACCAGTAAGTCACGAGTACCAATATCTTTGATATTTCGCTTCCCAACTGAAGCAAATAAATTGTCTTCGAGGCTTTTCAATACACGAGCGCTATGCGATGCAGACCACTTCTGATTGCTGGCGTGCCACTCTCTGGCTACCACTTCAAACGTTATAGCCTCTTGCTCCTGCTCTACCTTAACGGCTTTCTTGTTCTCACTGGGATCGATGCCATTAGCTATTAGCTTACGGGCTTCATCCCGGCGCCCCCTGGCATCGGCCAGCGAGACTTCAGGGTATTTCCCCAGCGCCAGCATTTTCTCTTTACCACCGAAGCGATAACGTAGCCGCCAGTATTTGGAGCCGTTGGGGTGAACCAGCAAAACCATGCCATCACCGTCAGTCAGTTTGTAGGCTTTTGCTTCAGGCTTTGCCGAACGAACCTTCACATCACTCAGAGCCATGATGAGTATCCTTTCAAGGGTTCTGTGTGGGTACAAACATTATCGAACCGGGATATACCCGCAGTTGTACCCGCATCAGTAAGTTGATGTAGATTGAATCAGGTTGACTTAGGTTGAGTGAAAAAGCGAGGAAAGCCTTGCAGATACTGGATTTCTGGCGCAAAAAAAGACGTCCGTTGACGTCTATTGATGTTCCGATGGTGCCGAAGGCCGGACTCGAACCGGCACGTATTTCTACGGTTGATTTTGAATCAACTGCGTCTACCGATTTCGCCACTTCGGCACTGAAGAGGTATGCGGAAAACGTTGTGAATTATACCTGTCACGCGCCACCATGCAAGCGCCAGCTTGTGCCTGCCTCGCTAAGTGCTGAAAATTTCAGCATTGCCTTCAGCGATATGTAACCTTTGTCACACTCCAGGCCCCACCCAGCCATGCTCTACACTTCCCGGGCAACACCAGAGAGCGACAAAAGCATGTCGATGATCGATAACGAATAGGGATTTCACAATATCCGTTGCTTGCCGGACATAAGGCGATTGGTCGCGTGGCTGCCTTGGGTAGCGCCGCGCAGAATAAAGGTTTGCAGGTAGGTCAAAGGACGGCGCATGGCAGTGGCTATTGTGACACCTTTATTCGCTGTAATCAGCTCAACTTCAGGCAAGGTGCGGCGCCGACAATTATGAATCGAGGAGGCTTTGCCGGATCGCTTCTGCCAAGCCTTTAAGATATCTCGCAATCGGCTGAATTTAGTGGTGAAAACTTTTTAACCGTGCCTATACTCCAGGCAGGAAACTGGAGGATATCTCATGAGCGAACCCCTGTTAATTGCCCGCACGTCGGACACAGAACTGTTTTTATTGCCGGGAATGGCGAATCGTCACGGGCTGATTACTGGCGCAACGGGGACGGGTAAAACCGTTACGCTGCAAAAGCTGGCGGAGTCATTGTCGGAAATCGGTGTTCCGGTGTTTATGGCCGATGTGAAAGGTGATTTAACGGGAGTTGCGGAGGAAGGTACATCTTCGGAAAAACTGCTCGCAAGGCTTAAAAATATCGGCGTAAATGACTGGCAACCTCATGCTAATCCGGTGGTGGTGTGGGATATCTTTGGCGAGAAAGGCCACCCGGTGCGGGCGACGGTTTCAGACCTGGGGCCGCTGTTGCTGGCGCGACTGTTGAATCTCAACGATGTGCAATCTGGCGTGCTGAATATCATTTTCCGCATTGCTGACGATCAGGGGCTGTTACTGCTCGACTTTAAAGATTTGCGGGCGATTACCCAGTACATCGGCGATAACGCCAAATCTTTCCAGAATCAGTACGGTAATATCAGTAGCGCATCGGTTGGTGCCATCCAGCGCGGACTGTTGTCGCTGGAACAGCAAGGCGCAGCACACTTCTTTGGCGAGCCGATGCTGGATATCAAAGACTGGATGCGCACCGATACCAACGGTAAAGGCGTTATCAATATCCTCAGCGCCGAGAAGCTTTATCAGATGCCGAAACTGTACGCCGCCAGCCTGCTGTGGATGCTTTCAGAGTTGTATGAACAATTGCCGGAAGCGGGCGATCTGGAGAAACCAAAACTGGTGTTTTTCTTCGACGAAGCACATCTGCTGTTTAACGATGCACCGCAGGTACTGCTGGATAAGATTGAGCAGGTGATAAGGCTTATTCGCTCAAAAGGCGTGGGCGTCTGGTTCGTTTCGCAAAACCCGTCTGATATTCCGGATAATGTGCTCGGCCAGCTCGGTAATCGCGTTCAGCACGCTTTGCGGGCTTTTACGCCCAAAGATCAGAAAGCGGTAAAAGCTGCGGCGCAAACCATGCGGGCCAATCCGGCGTTTGATACCGAAAAGGCGATTC
>OGDF01002550.1_pt1 | contig 24360 bp, 18 predicted proteins | sample 1570141 | NCBI WGS metagenome assembly OGDF01 (sample SAMEA4370581, study PRJEB24528) | human gut metagenome | reverse complement strand
ATGATCTTCGGTTAACATGCCTGGTGGGCTATCCACGGACTTCCGCACCTGAGCCAAAGTTTTAGGTTTATTTTAATAACCGCTATGGTGTGCGAGAAGCATACTGTAGCGGCTTTTTTATTGATGAGGGTGTGTCAAGGAATGATGACACACCCTCCTCTTAGTGCTTGAATTAAACTCCCTCTTTCCAAAGTTTCTTAAAGAAATCGAGGATGTAGATACATTCCACGTTTCCAATCTTTCGGTTTATCGGGTCGAGCGATACTATTATTTGTTTGCTTTCAGGATAGTCTGACGCAAAAGTCTTCAGACCTTTTAGATGTCTTGGTAAAACTTCCTCTACCGATTTTATCTCAATGGCGACTCTTGCATCACCTATTACGGCATCTACTTCTTGTCCTGTATAAGCTCGCCAATAGCTTAATTGTTCCGTGCTTTCTTTGTAGGAAAGCCAAGCCTTCAGTTCCTGTATCACCAAATGTTCAAAGGCATGTCCATACTCTGCGGTGCCTCTTATTAATTCTTGACGATGTAACAGGTGATTGGCTATACCTACATCGAAATAATAGAATCGAGGTGCCTGCATCAGTTTGCGTTTCTTCGTTTTGGTGTAGGCGGGTATTCTAAATCCTAAAAGTGTGTCTTCTAAAATGTCGAAATAATTGCCTACCGTATTTGCGCTTACCCCACAATCTTGTGCGATATTATTGTAGTTGACGATTTCCCCATCCGTTAGGGCTGCAACTTCTAAGAATCGTTGAAAAGAGTTTAGATTTCTCACCAAAGCTTCTTCTTTAATTTCTTCTTTCAGGTACACTTCGATATAGGCAGTAAGGCGTCGATGTGGATTCTTTGCCAAATAATGAGGTGGTAACATACCATAGTTGACGGCTTGCTGTAGATTGAAATCGGGTATTTCTGCACTGACGAAGGGAAAGAGGTACATAGGATATGCTCTGCCACCTAATGTGTTATAACCTTTTCTTTTTAGTTTTCGGGTACTTGACCCGCAAAGGATAAACACGATGTCTTTTTCCGACATCAAGCGGTGTACTTCGTTGAGTAGTTCTGGTACTTCTGGTATTTCATCGATGATGGCCAATGTTCCTTTTTCTGTATCCGAAAGCATTTCGTAAAGCAAGGCAGGATGACGTCTGAATCTTCCTTTAATGGCAGTATCTAAGAGGTCTATGTAGATATTGTCAGGAAAAGTTTGACGTAAAAATGTGCTTTTTCCTGTTTGTCTGGCTCCAAACAGGAAGATGCTGTCTTCTAAATTGCTGTCAAAGTGGCATATACGCTTTATCATATTGGCTTTTTTATAAGTTTCTATTGCGGATTTTCATAGAATATCTGCAGCAAATATACGATTATTTATGTAAACAAACAAGTTTTCTCTAATAATTTTTCTCTTTATCCTGCCATGTTGATGTCTGCTATCCTACATTTTTCATTTGCCAACGAAGATACTTGTTTGACTCTGCTCGAATATGAGGATTTAATGGAGCTTTGAGGTGTAGATGAAAAAAAAATGAAAAAAAAATCATTTTCGAGTAAGTAGTTTTCATTTCTATGTTGTTATAAGGTCAGAATTAACTAAACATTAGGGAGAAAACTCTATGTGCGAGACTTCCTATTATTACTAAATTTAATAACTAAACCCTAACAGTATGAGACTAAATCGACTTTTTAGTGTCGCTATGCTCTCCTTTCTTTTTGGAGTTTCAGCAAGTGCCCAGCAGCCGTATAGCGGATGCTGGTTTCCAGATGATGTGATCAACTGGTCGCCTCTGACAGATGCCGACGCAAAGTTCAACCGTTCCCGCATACCTCTGCAGGCACGCATTGACAACCATTATGGAAGCGGTCAGATAGAGACTGCTACCATTACAAACAAAATGTGTTCGCTTACTCCCTCGCAAGGTGACAACAACTTCCTTGCTTACCAGCCCACATACTGGCAGTATATGGAGAAATTCATCAACTGGGGAGGTGCAGGAAACGAAGGTATTTTCGTATTGCCGCCAGCCGGTACGATAGATGCCGCTCACTTAAACGGTGTCAAAATCCTTGGCACTCTCTTCTTTATGCCTCGCACAATCGGTGGCCGTGACGGCTGGATAGAAGCCATGCTTACCAAAGATGCTAATGGCAAATACCCCTATGCCGTCAAAATGTATGAGATCGCCAAATACTTTGGTTTTGACGGTTGGTTCATCAACAAGGAGCTTGACAACGGCAAGCGTGTTAACGAATGGTCTGACTTTATCAAATGTTTCGGTGAGACAGCTGATGCAGCCGGCGACACCTATATGGAAATCCAGTGGTATGACGCAGGAGGCACACCCACTATCGAACTTCTCAAGTCGCACCGCAACACATCGCAGTTCCTTGAATACAACAACACCGGCGACAAGAGTAGTTACGCATCTCAACTTGGCTGCACCGCCGCCGACACATATCACCGCCTTTATGCCGGTATAGAATGTTCACAAGCCGGTCTCTATGGTTTCTCAGTAAGCGGGGGCGGTTCTCTCGCTTTGTTCACACCTGAGCAGCATACCTACAAGGTGCTTACTGACGACCTTTGGAAAGACGAAAGCAACCTTACGGGTCAGAAAGCATACGATGTTCAGGCAGAAGTGTTCGAGCGCGAGCAAAAGACATGGGACGGCATCGTAAGCTCTAAAGTGTCGGCTATGTCTACTATCACAAAGGTGCCTTTCACAACATCTTTCTCCGTAGGTCTTGGCAAACATCGTTTTGCAAAGGGTGAAAAGCTCAATACACAGGATTGGAATTCAACATCAGTGCAGAGCATTCTGCCCACATACCGCACAAAGAGCGGCATGACAGTATCTTATGACTATGATGATGCCTACAACCATGGCAACTCATTTAAACTTAGCGGTTCTCTCCCTTCAGGCACTACAACATGGGACCTTTTCGATAGCAAGATCGCTGTGGAAAACGGTGGTCTCGGTCGCCTCGTCTACAAGAGCAATGGCGCAGAGCCCCAACTCTGTCTCGGCGGCACAACTCTTACAGCCACACAGAAGAACACTGTGAATGGCTGGACTGTGGCTGAATATGATCTCGCTTCGCTCAACGGAACCACCATCGATAAAATTGCCGTAACCATAAATGCCTCTGCCGCCAACGACAATTATGAGTTGAAACTTGGCGAAATCGCAATACTCCCGGCAAACTATAATCCTGCCGCCGTAGCGGTAAGCGATGTCAAGATTGAGGGAGACATGAGAGCTACCGACGGTGATCTCCGGCTGTCATGGAGCTATGACTACAATGATGACTTTGACCACTTCGATATCTATGTCACCGGTGCAAAAGGTCGTCGTCTTGTAGGTCAGACACGTGGCGAAGGCTTCTATGTGCCTCGTTTTAACAGAGAGAACGGCGAAAACAGTATCAAGGTCGAACTTGTCACTGTGATGAAAGACGGCAAGGCAACAGTAGCCAAGAGTGAAGATTTAAGCTTCCATATTGCAGCGGCCCCCGTTGTTACCGTTATCCCAGTGAAGAGCTACGCCAAAGTGGGCGATGTAATCTCCCTCACTGCAAAAGGCACAGACGATCCTACCTCGTACAAGTGGACTCTTCCTGCCGACGTAAAACTTGTACGCGGCGAACTTACCGATGCCACCATAGAGGTTGAAGCTCTCAAGGAAGGAAAGCCCGAGATTACAGTTGAACTCACCAATGCTCAGGGAACAGGCTCGTTCAAGGGCGTGGCCTTTGATGTGTTCTCCGACCTCGCATACAAGGAAGTTCACAATGCTGCCATAGGAAAAATTGCAGACTGCGGCCGTGCCGTCATTGGTGAGGCTTCATATCTGATTGACGGTGTTTCTAAGCCTAACAACAAGGATTTCTGCTGGAGCGATATTTCTACAGCTCCTTACGCAGTAATAGACCTGAAGACTCCTCACACACTCTACGATTTCACTGTATATGACTGCAAACTTTTGCACGGCGCCAGCGAGGGAAATATTGCCAACTACCGAATCCTTGTGAGCGACAATGGCACCGACTGGAAAGAAGTGGCCAATGCTACCGAAACCCAGAATGAGAACGTGCATACCGCCAACATCATACCGACTGTTGGTCGATACGTAATGCTTCAGCCTTATGCCGACAAGCGATTCACTTGCCGTATCTATGAATTTGAAATAACAGCTCGTGATAATTCTCTTATTAATGTTGAAGCTCCTCATACTATCAATATGCAGCCCAATGAAACACAGACTGTAACTGTGAACTACGATATGAACGGAGAGCAGCCCGAAGACAATTTCGGTCTGATCCTCTCTTCGAAAAGCTCATATGTGTCGTTTACCGAACCTAAAGATGACGGTGCCGGACATTTCACTTTCGAACTTAAAACAGCTAAAGTCATTGGTAAGGCAGAAGTTAGCGTAGCTCTTCAGAACGGCGACGCCAAACGTCAGACGTTCATTGATGTCATAATCGATTCCGAAACAGCAAAGAATGCCATTGCCGGTGCAGAAGCTGAAATGCGCAATTTCGAGGAAGACTATGTGGCCGGTGCAAGCTACAAAACTCAGAAGACCGGTAACCTGACCGATGGCGACACCCAATCGGAAGGTCTTACCGAAGACATGTATGAACTGCCCTGTAAGTATCGTAACGACCTCTGGGCCGTATTCACCAACCCCCAGCGTTTCTCTCTTGGCAAAGTGAAGGTTTATATCCCGAATTCCAACAAAGGGAAAAACGATAATGAAAAGGAAGGTTTCGTAAACAACGGTATAAGCATTCGCACCAGCAACGACGGTTTTAACTGGAATGTAATTGAAAGCGTATCAAATCTCAAAGAGGTTTCTGAACTGACTTTCTACATACCTGAGGTTGAACCCTTCACATATCTCGCCGTAGTGTGTGATGTCAACACTTACTTCTACCCGTCGCTTGCCGAAGTCGAGGCTTATGCCCAGCTTGAAGCCGATGGACCGAAAGTAGTGCCTGTAGCCATCGCCAAAGGCTTTACCCACGACATCATTGCTGAGGAAAGACCCGTAGAGGATCATGCAGAACTCGATTTCAGCTATGGATGCTTCTACACTTCTAATGTCAACAACGATTTTGCAATCTCGTCGCCCGACAGCCGTATCATCGTAACCAAGAATGGTACAACCTTCGAGCTCGCTGACTATACTCAGAAAAACGCTCTCGCTGTTGAGAACAAGAACACCGATTATACTCTCGAATTCGCCGAGCCTATTCCTGCCGAAGAGATTTACGTTCTTTGCAACTGTACTTCGACACGTGAGATAACTGCTACTATCAAATATGAGGATGGCTCAGTTTCAGACGAATTTATCATCGATGTACCTCGCAGTGATTACGATACTGACAATATCGACGAATTTGCGGTAACCGATCTCAAAGTACTGGAAGATGAAACAACATTCGGCCGTTCCAAATATGGTATGAATGAGGTCGCAATTAAGGCTAATTCTGAAAAGAATGCCGTATCCGTGAATTTCCGCGCATCTAAGAGTCCTGAATTCTGGGTATTCGGTATCTCGGCGCTGGCCGACATGAACGGCTCGAAGATTCGTCTTACACCTTCTGCCACCACTCTTAAAGTAGCTCCTGAATCAACCGAGAACCTTGTCATCACATACAACATGAACGGCGAAACACGCGAAGCCAACTTCAGCGCTGACGTAGACTTCACAGGCAACGGTGTAATCCTTGGTGATATTACAGAAGATAAAGCCGCATGCACATTCACTGTTCCTGTGACTGCTCTTTCCGACAAGGGTAACGGTGAGATTATATTTACTGTTACCAATGGCGAGCTTGCAAAAGTATGCAAAGTTAAGGTTTCTGTGGATAAACCATCTGAATTTACCGGTTGGAAACATGACGTGATTGCAGAATCCACTCCCGCGAATGAATTTACCACCAAATACCTTGATAAAGATGGTTGGGTACTCTACACCTCAGCCGTTAAGGAAGAGGGCGCAGTTGCCGGTGACGATCGCACAATTGTAACCTCTAAAGGAACTGTATTCACACTTGAACCTTACGATGCTCCCAATGCACTTCGTCTTGATGCGTACGATGATCCTGCAGAGCTTACAGCAGTTAACCCCAGCTTCTGTGAACAACTCCACATCCTTGCAATCTCAGCTAACGGCGATTGTGATGTAGAAGTGACAGTTGGATATGAAGACGGTAGCACCGACGAGCCTCAGACTATTACAATTCAGGACTGGTATGGCGATGCTACAGGTACCGCACTCCATGGTTTCGACCGTATATTTGCGAGCAACAGCAGCTGGATCTATGATGTAGATGATTTCGACGGTCAAAACAATTTCCGTCTTTTCGAATTCACTATTAATCTTGATGCTACCAAGAAATTCCGGAAAGTAAGTTTCCAGCATAGCAAAAACCGTACATATCCTACAATTCTTGCTCTTGCCAAAGCAGAGAAAACGACCGGAATCGACTCCATAGAATCTGATGGAGACAAGACTATCGAGGCCATTTACAATATCCAGGGCATCGAAGTCAAGAATCCTACATCAGGTCTGTACATTGTCCGTTATTCCGACGGCAGCACACGAAAGGTCATTATCAAATAATAATTTCCTGCAATAAGTACTATATCTAAGTCAAAATGAACCTGTGTCCAATTTTTATGGACATTGGTTCTTTTGTAAATATGCGTAAGTAGTTATTTCGCTATGTGTGTTTCTCTAAATATCAAAAAGATCCTAACACATTTTATATTAACTATTATTATTTCATTTATGAAAGTCAAACTTTACATTATTTCGGCTTTGCTGGCGGTAGTCACAAGCCTGGATCTGAACGCACAACAGCCTTATGGTGGTTGCTGGCATCCACGCGATATCAAGAGTTGGTCGCCGGAGAATGACCCTGTAGCAAAATTCAATCGCTCACGTGTGCCTCTTGCAAAGCGTTTTCAAGAACCTGTGCTGATGAAGGCTAATAATGCTCAGCACTACGAAGGTCAGATTTGCAACGCTACAATCCTTTTCAACATGTGTTCATTAAGCCCCTCGCAGGGAGCTGACAATTTCATCGGCTATCAGCCCACCTACTGGCAATATATGGACAAACTCGTCTATTGGGCCGGTTCGGCATCAGAAGGCATTATCATTCCTCCTCCAGCAGGCTCTATTGATGCTGCACATCAGGCAGGTGTGAAAATACTGGGTCAGATTTTCTTCCCGCCAAAAGATTTCGGAGGAGACCCCGAATGGGTGAAGGAAATCGTAGTCAAAGAGGACGGCAAATATCCATACGCCAAGAAACTGTATGAAATTGCCAAATACCTCGGTTTCGACGGTTGGTTCATCAACAATGAAACAAGTGGTTCAGGCGTGAAGAGCGCTACATGGGCTGAATTTATCAAGGAATTCAACTCGTATGCCGATGCTGCCGGCGACACTCAGATGGAGATGATGTACTATAACGCCCTCGGTGTTATCGATGCTCCCATCCTTAAGTCGCATAAGAACACCTCGATGTTCCTTGAATACTATTCGGAAGGAGACTACAGATCCTATGGCAAGGATATAAATTGCACCGAGGCTGAAACCTTCAGTAAAATTTATGCCGGTGTGCAATGTGTACGTTCCGGTCTTACAGGCTATCAGAGTTCTCTCGACAAAGCATTCCCCGCATCGGGTCACGTAGGCTCGCTCGCACTCTTCTGCCCGGAAGAGCGCTCTTGGAAAGACAACGTTCGCAATCTTCTCGGAACACCCGACGACAACGGTGAAAAAGCCTACGCAGCCATCAAACAGACATTCGAAAATGAAGAGCAAGCTTGGGTAAACACTGCCGGCGACCCCTCTACAGGCGGTAACAGCAGCTGGACCGGCATTTCAGGTGCTGTCCTTGAACGCTCGGCAATTACTTCCATGCCTTTCGTCAGCAACATGTGTGTTGGTGTTGGCAAGCATCGCTTTGTCAATGGCGAGAAACAGGGAACGCAGGACTGGTATCACAGCGGTGTTCAGAGTGTGCTTCCCACATGGCGCTGGTGGATTGAAAACCGCGGCAACCTCAAAGTCTCTATTGACTGGGACGACGCCTACAATCATGGTTCATCGTTCAAGATTTCCGGCAATCTCAGTGGCAAAGCTCTTATGCGTCTTTACAAGACAATGATTCCCGTTGAGAACGGCGGTATCGTACGCGTTGTGTTTAAAGGTGCAGATACTCCTGAGCTTAAGCTCTCTACCGCATCTTCAGTAGCTCCTGACGTTACTCTTTCCGCAGCTAACACCTCAAAGAAAAATGGATGGACTATCGCCGAATATGATCTTTCATCTTTAAAAGGCAAAACAATATATATGGTGGCTCTGAATCTCATCGGTTCAGGATCATTTAATATGAATCTCGGTCAGCTGGCAATTCTTCCCGGTTCATACACCCCCGCGACTGTCGCAGTAGAGAACCTGCAACTTTCACACCGCCTTGATGAAAACGGCGGCGATATCCGCGTGACATGGGATTTCGACTGGAACGATGATTTTGACCATTTCGACGTTTATATTACAACTGCTTCTGGTCGTAAATTAATTGGACAGACACGCGATGAAGCCTTCTATATCCCTGCGCTGACACGCGAAGGCAGCGAAGATGCAGTGAAGGTTGAAGTTGTTCCTGTAACCAAGGATATGGTACAGCAGACTCCCGTAAGCAAATCTGCCGAGTATCCCAAACCTGGAGCTCCCATCGTAAGCCTTAAACTCAGCAAGAGCTGTGTGAAAGTAGGCGAGACCGTTACTATTACAGCCAACGGAACCGGATCTCCCACAGCCTGGAAATGGATCATTCCTGAAACACTCCAACTTGTTGAGGGAAATCTTACCGATAATGTGATTACAGTCAAAGCCCTCGCCGAAGGCACTCAGAAGGTTACCGTAGAGTCGACCAATTCACTCGGTACTTCGTCTACCGGTTTCGATGCTATCGATGTGGTTAGCGAAAATGAATACAACAATCTTCACAATATCGCTCTCCATAAAAAAATCTATAGCTACAGCGGTTGTACCAATTCAAAGGAAACGCCTGAAAATCTTATTGACGGTATTACCAACCCAAGCAGCACTTCTCAAAAGTGGTGTAATGTATCGCCCGACAACTGGGTAATAATCGACTGCCAGAGCCTGTATCGTATCTATGGCTTTAAGATCTACGACTGTAAGTCAGGTCCTGAGAACAATGAGAACATCCGCAACTATACTATTGAAGTTTCAGCGGATTGTAAGAACTGGACAAAGGTTGTGGACGAAAAGGACAAGAGTTCCGTAAACATCAAGGAAGATTATATTGTCCCCACAATGGGACGTTATATCCGCTTCTCTCCCTCTGTCAGCGGCACGCTGCGCGTTTGGGAATTCGAGGCTTACGGTATCGACAACGTCAAGATGACTATTGACGTTAATCCCACCGAGTTCAAAGTCAATTCAGGCGATACAAAATATATCGACGTGAATTACAACCTCAATGGTGACGACCGTGATCCCTCTTTCGCCTGCAATGCCATTGGCGGCAACAATGTGGAAATCGGTGACATTACCGAGGATATGCAGGCTCATAAGTTTGTAATTCCCGTTACCGGCGGCGAACTCATGGGAGAATCCGATATTCTTATCACTGTTTCCAACGGTGCAGCCTATAAGGAAGCCGGAGTAAAAGTGTATATCGACAATGAAAGCCGTCCTAACATCCTTGCAGGACTTGACGCAAAATTGCGCCACTACAAGGAAGATTATTCTACTACTGCTGCTTTCGACGAAACTACGGTGAATACTCTTACCGACGGAAATACAGAGAAAGAAGCCTGCAAAAGCATAGAAAACCCGTCAAGTCACACCGATGACTTCTGGGCTATATTCGAAGCTCCCGAAATATGGCACCTTTCAAAGGTCAAAGTATATATCCCCGAGAATAACCGTGGCGAAAATGACAACGATAACGAGGGTAATATAAACAATACCATTTCTATTGCTGTTGGCAACTCGCTGGATAAGATGACTCGTGTTAAAACGTTCGAAAACCTCAGCGATATTAGCGAACTCGAATTCATCTTCCCCGAGTATCGGGATGCCAAATATCTGGCTATAATTTGCAACCTCAATCCTTTCTTCTATCCTTCTCTCGCCGAAGTCGAGGCCTATGAGCAGGTTGAGAGTGCAGTACCTGTATGCGTTCCTCTTGAAGTTACAGGCTGGACTGATGATGTTATTGCCGAGGGTCTCCCCTCGAAGTCTTATGTAACCGGTCAGGTCGACAGTGATAATTACTGGAGTCTCTACACCGCCGGCGTGCAGGAGAAAGGTGCGATTGCAGGTGAAGACAGAATGGTTTATTCGGTGAGCGGTCTGAAATATGAGCTGCAGCCTTACGATCAGAATAATTCAGTCACTCTCCGTGAGCGTTACGATGTTGCCACATTGACACTAAAGACTCCCGTACTTTGCCAGAAATTCCACTTGTTGGCGTTCTCAGGCGACGATTATCAAGCTGGCATTAATGTAACTCCTATCTTTGAAGATGATAGTGAAGGAGAGGAGAAATATTACAGTTTGAGCAGATGGGATCGTACAGACGATTATGCTATCGGCAAAACTTTCGGCGTGGTATTCAGCGGAAAAACAGACCGTTATCAGACAACTGACGACGAAATTGATGATAATGATCACTTCCTTAGAGAGAAAACTTATTCTTTCGATGTGAATAACACAAAGAAACTGAAAGCAATTAAAATCGAATCAGACAGGTGGTATGTTGCCAATATTCTGGCAGTTTCCGGAACCGGTCTTCCTTCTGAAATGTCGGGTATAGATGGAATAGTCATTACTCCTGAAGATGATGATGCTATTCCTGTAGCATACTACAATATCCAAGGTATCGAAGTAAAGAATCCGTCATCAGGTTTTTACATCGTACGCTACTCTAACGGTACAACTAAGAAAATTGTGATTAAATAATGTTAGGTAAGAATAGGTAAATAGATTGTTTTAGGATTCTTAACTTACACCGATAGTTTGAAATGGAGAGGGTGTGTCACTTATGACACACCCTCTTTTTTTTATCAACCTATGTCTTTTTACGTGAAACTCGGGTAAAGTCTTGGCTCTACACCTCTGCCAAGCGCAACCAGATACTGATGTGCCGTATCGCTGGCAAGAACTATTACAGCAAACGGCATATTGATGAGTTCTTCGGTACTGCCGTTGACATCAACAGCATCACGGAATGGGTGACCGCTGATGATGTAGAGGAAGCCTTTAGCATGAGCAAGTCGGCACTCAGGGCATACACCTACCGCCATAAGATACCCACTAAACGTGAGTATGGTCGTACCTATTATTCCAAGGAACATCTTGAAGAACTTCGCAGGACTGACCTCATGAGCGATGACAGCTATTATACCACAGAACAGGTGCAACAGTTGTATGGTCTGACAAGTGCCAACATCTGCCATATCGTGAGAGTTCACCATATCAGCAAGGTAAAAGTCGGAGTGAAGAACCTGCTTTTGAAGACGGATGTGGAGCGTGCAATGGCAGAAAGAGCTGCTAAAGGACTGTGAAAGCAAGTGATTTCAGCATTATCCATCAGTTACTATGAATAATTGGAGTCACGGATGCATCATTCAGTTATTTTGCAGCCGTGAAGAGACACTTCACCATGAATATTCATCAATAAATCAATACAACTATGAGTAATATCTGCAAGACCGTATCATTGCGTACACGCAAAATCAAGGACGGACGCATGCTGTCCTATTATCTTGACTATTATCCAGGCTATCGTGACGAGAGCACGATGAAAGTCATCCGCCATGAGTCGCTTGGCATCTACATCTATGCCAAGCCAAAGAACCAGATGGAACAGAAGTACAACCTCAACCTTACGGCAAGAGCCGAGGCGATACGCTGCCGTCGCTTCGAGGCTATCGTCAACGAGCGTTATGATTTCTTCGACAAGGAGAAGATGAAAGGAGATTTCCTCGCCTACTTCAAGAGACTGGCAGACAAGAAGAACTCCAAGTGGCAACACGTCTATATGCACTTTCGTACCTTCACGCAAGGCAAGTGTACCTTCGGTGAAATAAAAGTGGACTTGTGCAACAGATTTCGTGAGTATCTGCTTACAGCACCACAGGGACTGCATAAGAACGGAAAACTGCATATCAATTCGGCAGCCAACTACTGGTCAACGTTCCATACCTTGTTACATACAGCTTTTCGTGAACGAAAGATATTTTATGCAAAGATACACATTAGGTGTCTCAATATACGTTACTGGTTTGAAAATATGATTTGTTGACTTTATTCGCCTTAAATGTATATATGTCTGCCCAACCTCTGCCCATCGGGGCTTTCGGTATGGGTATAGACATCACAAAGGTAACACTTTTATATTGGAAACCACTTTGTTTGGATAGTAAAGTATGATTTTAAGCTCTGATTTAACATTCTTAAATGTAAATATGTCATAGAAATCCACTTTTGCGTGATTTTTCTTGCTTAAAAGTTTGTATTATCAATGATTATTCGTATCTTTGCACCGTCAGTCCTCGCCAAGCCTCTTAACAATGCTCAAATCGTGCGAGGCGTTTTTTGTTTATACACATTTGAATATGGCGAATCTTATTCCCTTTACAAAACGATTTGAATCTTCAGAAAATCTCGTTAATTTGCTTGAATCTCGAGGTTTACAAATTCGTGATAGAAACAAAGCCATACAATACCTTGATAACATTGGTTATTACAGATTGTCTGCTTATATGTATCCTTTGTTGAAGATGCCCAAAACAGCACATTTGTATAAGGAAGGTTCAACATTCAAAAAGGTGATGATGCTTTATCGCTTTGACAAGAAACTGAGACTGCTCATGTTCAATGAAATAGAAAAGATTGAAATTGCTATAAGACGTGCGGTGATGCAAATAACTGCAGATATGACAGGCAATCCTTTCTGGCTTACTGACTCTTCTTACTTCTTGGATAGTTCCAGGTTTAATGAAACAATGCGGGCTATATCCAAGGAATACAGCAAATCCAAGGAGGAGTTCATTCTCCATTTCAAACGAACCTACTCAGAGCCATATCCGCCATCGTGGATTTTAGGAGAGTTGCTTACTATTGGAAACGTCAATGCCATTTATCGTAACATCAAACAAAATCGCATACGCAAACGTATAGCAAAACGTTTTGGTTTACCTATCAATGTGTTTGAGTCATGGCTCACGGTTATTGCTGTTACTCGAAATGCCTGTGGTCATCATTCCAGAGTATGGAACAAACAGAATGCTATTCAGCCAGCAATTCCCAATAGTTCCGCAGGAGAATGGATAACGCAACCAACAGATTCCATGCGTGCTTACTTTGATCTTTGCATCATCAAGTACTTTCTTAATGTTATATCCCCCAATAATGATATGCAATCCAAACTAACATGGTTGTTCATTCGATTTCCTGAAATTGACTTAAAAGCTCTCGGCTTTCCGCAGGGATGGGAAACGGAACCATTATGGAGGTAATAACATGTGGAATGGCTACTATCATTCATTCCCTTACATGGTCTTCTTTGTTTCCTTTTTATCATATTACGGGGTCGGTTCAAACGACCCTATCCAATCCATATCTATTTAATTTTGATGTAACTGAAAGTTAAATACGTTAAATTTTAGCCATTTCGTATCTATATAGAATCCATACGGTCACTTTTCTGCCGCTTAGGGCGTATAATACTGATAATCAAGTAATAACAAGTACTTCTTCTATTTTGAATTGACAGAAGTTTCTTTGCCATCTACTATAACTTATATTGATGGAAATGCCTTTGCAAATTGCGGTAAACTTCAAGACATCAAGGTCAATGCCATGATTCCTCCAAGAGTTTCGTATGGTGCATTTAATGGAGTTCCTACATCTACTTGTACAATCCATGTTCCTATAGGCACTTTAGCTCAATATAAGGATGCTGATGGTTGGATGGATTTCGCTAATATTGTAGAGGACATTGCAAGTGGTATTGAAAATCCCGAAATATCAATGAATAGCAGTTTCGAAATCTATACTATCGATGGTATGAAGATCAACACCTTGCAGAAGGGCATCAACATCATCAAGATGTCTGATGGTACAACAAGAAAGGTTGTTATCAAGTAAACAATAATAAACTTCCTTCATTTATTATAAGGAGGGTGTGTCATCATGACACATCCTCTTTTTTTCGGTATGCTCGGCATGAACCTTGTTTGTAATTTGGCAGAAAAGATTTTGGTATGAGACTATAATTTGGCAGAAAAGATTTTAGTATGAGACTATAATTTTACAGAAAAGATTTTGGTAATATAATCTTTTTATGTATATTTGCAGCTGAAAATGAACTAATTAGGTGAATAATTATGTCGGAGAGAAAATTCAGACGAAAAGTCTATGGGAAAATGTTGGAATGGAAGACTACTTCCAAGGGGAGAAGTGCTCTCCTTTTGGAAGGAGCTCGGCGTATTGGTAAATCTACTATCGTAGAGGAATTTGCCAAAAAGGAGTATAGTTCTTATATCTTGATAGATTTTAATGAGGCTTCGCAAGATGTTAAGGACTTGTTTGAAAACTTGATGGATTTGGATTATATCTTTCTGTATCTTCAGAATATTTATCAGACATCTCTTTATGAACATGAGTCGGTAATAGTCTTCGATGAAGTCCAGCAGTGTCCCAAGGCACGTCAGGCTATCAAGTACTTGGTGAAAGATGGGCGTTATGATTATATAGAGACAGGTTCGCTCATCAGTATTCACAAAAATACCAAAGATATTAATATCCCGAGTGAGGAGCATCGTGTAGAAATGTTCCCAATGGATTATGAGGAATTCAGATGGGCATTGGGTGACGAAACGGGGATGTCGTTGCTAAAGCAAGTTTTTGAGAAAAGAATGTCATTGGGTGAGGGGATTAATCGTATGAAGATGCGCGACCTTCGTTTGTATATGCTTGTGGGGGGAATGCCACAGGCTGTCAATGAGTATCTTGATACGAAGAATTTGCAAAATGTAGATTTGGTAAAACGTCAGATAATCCAACTTTATGCTGATGATTTTCGAAAGATAGACCCTACAGGTCGTATCTCTAAACTCTTTATGTCGATACCATCACAGCTGAGCAGGAACTTGATGCGTTATCAACCGACTCCTGTGGTAGGTAATATACCTTCTGACAAGATAGATGAATTGTTGCTTTGTCTGGAAGATAGCAAGACCATCAATATAGCTTATCATGCGGACGATCCTTATGTAGGAATGTCGTTGACGATGGATTATGGAAAGTACAAACTCTATGTGGGTGATACTGGTCTCTTTGTTACTTTGGCGTTTTGGGACAAGGATTTTACGGAAAATATTATCTACAATAAACTTTTGAGTGACAAGCTCTCTGCCAATATGGGATATGTGTATGAAAACTTAGTGGCACAGATGCTGAGGGCTTCGGGCGACAGACTGTTTTATTATACTTTTCCAAAAGACAAGACTCATTTCTATGAGATTGATTTCCTTCTTTCTCGTGGCAACAAACTATGTCCGATAGAGGTGAAGTCGTCAGGTTATAAAACCCATGCGTCGCTTGATGCGTTCTGCAGGAAATTCTCCGACCGGATTGGGCAGAGATACCTTATATATACTAAGGACTTACAAAAAGATGAGCAGACTTTGCTTCTGCCTGTTTATATGACTCCGCTCGTGTAAGTGACCTAACACAGAAATAAAATGTATGTTTATACTGTATATTCATACGAGAATTGCCAAAAAACGGCTTCTCAGTTGGGAAAATGAATCCGCCCAACTGGGAAAATAATTTTTCCTAACTGGGAAAAAAATTTTCGCAGTTAAGTGCAGTATGCTTGTGAATATTTATGCACGGCTTTCTTTTTGCGTAAAACTCGGGCAAAGTCTTGGCTTTTTCATGATTTCTGCGTACCTTTGCACGCCGAAGATAACAAACGTAAAAGAAAAAAACGATACAATCATGGAATATATGTCACAAGAAGGCTACGATGAGCTCGTGGCTGAACTTCAACACATGGTAAAGGTGGAACTGCCTGCTGTGCGTGACGCCATAGCCGAGGCACGCGACAAGGGCGACCTCAGCGAGAACTTTGAGTATCATGCTGCCAAGCGAGAGCAGGGCAAACTGTTGAGCAGAATCAGTTTCAAGCAGAAGATTCTGGAGAATGCCCGCGTAATAGACAAGTCGCGACTGCAAAGCGACAAGGTGGGACTGTTGAGCAAGGTGAAGATTACCAATGTGGCCAATAAGTGCAGCATGACTTACACCATAGTGAATCCTCACGAGGCAGACCTTCATAGTGGAAAAATCTCTATCAAGTCGCCCATCGCACAGGCTCTCTTGGGCAAGAAAGCCGGCGATGAGGTCATGGTGAAGGTGCCTGCCGGACTGATGAAATTCCACATAGACAATGTGGAACTGTAAGAACGATTACTCAGAAAGAATATTTCTCAACTCTCCGAGCATATTTCCTAAGTCGTCGAAGACGGCCTGGATGTATGCTCGGATTTTTTTGTCTTCCTGTTCGCCGATGTGCTCGGGCGAGAGAGCCTGCAACAGCTGTTGACATTCCGCCTGCATCATCTGGGCTATGGGTTGCAGTTTGTGGGCGATTCTTGCCACATTCTGCTTGTCCTCCTGACTGAGTTCCACCTGTACAGCCTGTGTATTGTCCTCCTGTTTCTCTTCTTCCTTTTCGGCAGCAGGCAGATACTTGTTCAACGATTCCTGGTAAGTTTCCATTTCTGCCATCACAGTTTTCACAATCTCCATCTCCGCTTCCTTGTCGCCTCCGGCAAAGATCAAAAGTGAAGACAGCCTTTCACGGGCAGATACATCGGCGGCAGGCTCTTCTGCAGTTGTTTCTTCAGCGGCAGGCTTTTCTGTAGCAGCTTCTCGGGCAGCAGGAGCCAACAAACTCTCTAAGGCTTCAGGACGGAAGGGCTTGAACAGGCAGTCGTCGAAGCCAGCCTCCGTCAGTTCTTCCTTGATGCTGATGTCGTGGGCTGTCATGGCAATCACCTTCATGTGTCTGTGATTGATCATGCGGATAATCTCCGTTCCGTTCATCTCTGGCATTTCTATATCCATCAGCATCAGGGCGGGCTGCTCGTTGTGCAGAATGGTAAGCGCCTCGGTAACATGCTGACAGGCAAATATTTGCCAGTCGTCATTGGCCTTGCGGTGCAACATCTCCTGGAGCAGTTGCAGCTGCAGACGGTCGTCGTCGAGGATCAGAATCTTATGGTTGGCAAGGGGCTGCTGGTTCGCTGATGACAGTTCTGTGCCCGCGGCACTGATATTTGCCGGCAGCTTTTCGGCAGCTTCGCCCATCGATGCTTCCTTAACGGAAAGTGGATTCTGACTGATAGGAAGGGTGATGGTAAAGGTGGAGCCGATGCCTTTCTCTGATTGCAGACTGATCTGTCCGCCTAAGAGAGTGACGAGTTCATGGGTGATGGACAGTCCCAAGCCTGTGCCTTCTATGCCCTGTGCGTCCTTGAGACGTGTGAAAGCCTGGAACACTTTTCGACATTCCTCAGAAGTCATGCCCATGCCCGTATCCTCTACCTTTATAATAAGGTGGCAGATGCCTGCCGATGGGGCTGGCTTGACGAGGGCAGTGACGGTAACATTTCCTTTCACGGTGTACTTGATGGCGTTGCTGATGAGGTTGTCCAACACCTGACGGATGCGGAAAGCATCTGCCTGATAGGTGATTGCGGCATCGGCTGCTAATCCTTGCAGCTCGGCAGCCTTATCCTGATAAGAGGAACTTAACACCAGGTTCTTCTTCTCTGCCTGCATCCTCATGCCTTCGATGCATTGCTGAATGAGCGAGGCTGGCGAGAAACTGGAGGGATGGAGTTCCAACAGTCCGTTCTCCAATTTGTGATAGTCGAGGAGCGAGGCCACCAATCTTGACAGATGGCTGGCAGAGCTGGCTATGTTGTCGATATAGTTTATGCCTTTCTCGTCGCTCACATGTGCTCTCATCAGGTCGATGAAGCCCGAAATGGAAGCTACGGGAGCCTTGATGTCGTGGGTGATGGTAAGAAGGAGTCTTTCGCGTTGGTTCATGATGCGCTGAATCTCGGTGTTGGCCTCTTCCAAGTTCTCACGATAGATGCGTTCCTTTTTGGTGTCTTTGAAGATGTAGCACAGCAAGACTACGGCGGCGGTCATGGCAAGCAAAGCCATAAGGGTGATCTGCCACAGGAGTGAACGGCGGGCATTCAGCGCTTTGCCTAAAGCCTGCTGCATGGACAGCATCTCGCTTTGGCGGATGGTGTTGAGCAAGTGGGAAGTACGTTCGGAAAGCAGGTCGCTCACTTTCTGCAGGTCGCTCACCTTTTTGTTTACTGCTTTCTCCTTCTTCTGTGTGTTCTGTTTGTCTTCCTGTCCTATCTGCGACAGCACCTGTGCCACCTCTCCGGCGATGTCGACAGGTGTGGAAATCGAGTCGGTTGTAGTTTGGTTGACATCATTGTGTATAGCTATGGTGTCGGTGGCGCCTTTCTTGAAGGCGTCGGCGAGTCGGCGGAAGAAGCCTTTTCGGGTCTTCACCACCTCAACGGTTGTCCTTTTGTTCTCATGGGTTTGTGCAGTCTTGGGGTGCACCACTACCGAGTCTCTTCCGCTGCTCAGATTGCTCACCTTTTCGTGAAGAAAGCTCTCATGATTGTTGGCGATCAACACTCTCCGGAGTTGCTTCAGGTTAACTTGTTTCAGGTTGAGCAGACTGACGAGGGTGTCCATGCGTGCTTTCTGCAGGGAGTCCTTTTCCAGCGCCTTGAGTTTGAGTGCCTGCACCTTGGCTTCTGAGATGGAGTGGTTGAGTTCCTCCCAGTTTCCCGATGTCTCCATATAGATGGAACGTTCGTTGTTGCTCACGTCGAGCAGGCTGTACACCAGGCTGTCGGCCATATTGCGCTTGTGGGTATAGTCACGTGAAGCCTTGTCGATGTTCAGGATAGACTGCGTGTTGCTGTATACGAGCGCTACTGCCAGGGCCATCACCACGGCTACGGCAGCATATCCTAAGGCTACTTTGAGAGGAATATTGTTTTTTATCATGGTGCAAAAATACAAAAAAATATCTTGCCTTCGGAAGAGAAGACAAGATATTTTCATTTTAAAAGCTGCATGTATACTGTTTTTTGAAGATGGAGCGGTTTACTGAGCCTGTTCTGCTGTTGAGTCGGCTGGAGTATTTGTTGTGTCAGCAGGAGCTGGAGTCTCTGTTGGAGCAGGAGTCTCGGCTGGTGCTACTGTGTCAGTTGGCTCGTAAGCTGATGTGCTGATCATTTTGTTACTTGCAAATACGTTGTTTGCTGATACGAAAACGAATGCTGCTGCGATAACTGCGAAAAATAACTTCTTCATAATTGTAATGTTTTAAATTGTTAATATTTTATTTTTGTTTATATTCTCTGTTGAAACTCTTGTTGAACATTCAGTTCGTTTGCGAGTTCACTATCTAATATCACAATCAGCGTGCCAAAAATGAAGAAAGTTTGCTAAGCGCTTGATAATCAGTGGCTGGAATGGTTGTGCTAAAAAGTGGGGAAGTGTGGAAAGTGTGGAAATAGTGTGGAATATTTCCCCAAAAAGTTGTGGAACTCTATTGGGGAATGGGGAATTGGCACAGGATGTCGGGACATGATAGAAAAGCTATCATACAGCAAGGACGGACTATGAACTCCATTGGATTTACAGTCCGTCCTTGCTATGTGTTATAGGAAGTTGCAGAGGTCTACAGATTATATTTCTTGATTTTGTTGTAGAGGGTTTTTCTGTCCACTCCCAACAGTTGGGCAGCCTTGCTCTTGTTGCCATTGGCGGTTTTCAGGGCAGCCTCTATGCGTTGCAGTTCGGTTTGTTCATCCCGCAAAGTCAAGGTCTCTGTGGGTTGTTGCAGATGACTCATGCTCTGCTGGAGTTCAGTCCTGCCGATATAGTTTCCCTTGGTCAGCAGGGTGGCACGCTTCATCACGTTGTTGAGTTCGCGCAGGTTGCCGGGCCAGCTGTACGAGGCAATCATCTCTGAAGCCTTGTCGTCGAACCCGAGCACGTGCCGTCCCAACTCCTTGTTGGCATGCTTGACGAAGAGGTTGGCGAAGAGGAAGAGGTCTGTGCCGCGGTCTTTCAGTTCGGGCATATAGATGGTGAACTCGTTGATGCGGTGGAAGAGGTCTTCGCGGAACTGTCCCTCAGCCACTCTCTGTGCCAGGTTTTCGTTGGTGGCGCACACCAGTCGGATATCGATGTCGATTTCCTTAGTTCCTCCCACGGGTCTTATCTTTCTCTCCTGCAGGGCACGAAGCAGTTGCACCTGCACATCATAGCTCAGGTTTCCCATCTCGTCGAGGAAGAGTGTTCCTCCGTTGGCTACTTCGAAAGCTCCCTTCTTGTCTTGTTCGGCTCCAGTAAAGGCGCCTTTCACATGACCGAAGAATTCGGATGCAGCTACATCTCTTGGTATGGCTCCACAGTCTATGGCGAAGAAGGGCTTGTCGGCACGGCTGCTCAATTCGTGTATGCGATGCGCCACATATTCCTTGCCTGTGCCGCTTGCTCCGAGTATCAGTACCGACATAGGGGTAGGTGCTACGAGTGACACATATCTATATAGCTGTTGCGAGGCTTCACTCTTGCCTTCTATGTATTTGGGCGCCTCGTCTTCGTCGGGCTGTGTGGTAGTTTGCTGAGGGGGTTCTTGTTGAGTCGGTGTGGCAGGAGAGATTGCCGGAACAGGTGACGATGAGGCTGACAGCTTGATAGCCTCATTGATTTTCTCTAACAGTATGTCGGGATGAAAAGGTTTAGCCACATAGTCATTGGCTCCTGATTTCATGGCGAGCACAGCATTCTGCACCTCTGCATAGCTTGTCATGACGATAAAGGGAATGTGAAGGCCCTGCTTGTGGAGCCATCTCAGTGTGGTGAGTCCGTCGTGGTCGGGAAGTCTGAGGTCAGAGAGAATCAGATCGCGCTGGCTGTCTTCCTGCAACAACCTCAAGGCAGCACCAACCGATGTGGCTTTCTCTACTTCGAAACCTTTCTTTCTGAGCCATGTCTGAATCATGGTTCCAAATGCCAAATCGTCTTCTATAATCAATATCTTTGCCATCTTGTTGCTGTTTTTATGGTGCAAAGATACGGCTATTTAAAGACTCTACCAAAAGAAACAGATATTTTATAGATTTTTGCTATTCTTTTCACTTCTTATTCCCTTTTGGGGCATAATAGACGACCGACGTTGGTCATAATAGATGACCAACCTGTGGCTTAATAGAAGGCTGAATATGTGGGGAGTATACGGAAAAGAGAAGTGAGAAATTTGATAGTTTTGAAAGGAAGTAGTAAATAAAGAGCAAAAAAACTTTGAGGTTACAGATTTTAATCGTACATTTGCAATTGTTATAACATTTAAACATCATAATTATGAATTCAGAAAATATCCAATTAGCACAGATGGATATAATTCGTCAAGTATTAAATGTTTCCGACATGAATATACTCGAGAGAATTAAAACTTTCCTTGTCAATAGCAAGGAAGGGGATGATGTCTATGCCAAAAATAATAGAATTTCTGTAAAAACTGCAAAAAGATATTGATGAAGCTCGTCAAGAATATAAGAATGGTGAGACTCTTCATTTTCAGAGTGCAGCAGATGCTCAGCAATGGATGGAATCTCTATGAAATACCAAATAGATTTTTCTAAAAAAAGCATGTTTTCATTAACTGGTAACTTCCCGAATGACCATGGGGAGTAATAACTTGGCCAATCAGGAAGAATACATCTATCTCACTTCTGTCAGTCTGCCTGTCTGGGAATCGATGATATAGCCATGCAGATTGACATTTTGGGGTACGAGAGGGTGAGTTCGGATTGTATTGATTGTATTTCTGACAGAGTCCTCTGTGTCGTGGAATCCCTCCAGCCAATGGTCAAGATTAATGCCGCAAAGTCCGATGGTATCGATAACATCCTGATGGATTCCACGCTTGAGCATCAATTCTTTCATCTGCTGGCCGTTCATGTGGCAGGCACCACAGTTGGAGTGGGCGATGACCATGATTTCCTCTACACCCAGTTCATAAATGGCAACCAGGAGGCTACGCATGGCAGAGTCGAATGGACTGATAACCAGTCCGCCCGCATTCTTGATGAGCTTGGCATCTCCATTCTTCAATCCCAAGGCAGCAGGCAGAAGCTCTGTCAGACGGGTGTCCATACAGGAAAGGATGGCAAGTTTCTTGTCTGGGTATTTGCTCGTAAGATACTTCTCGTAACCCTTGCTGGCTACGAATTGCTCATTATACTTAATAATTTCCTCTATAATCATAGTGGTGCAAATTGAACGTTTTCGTTAAGTCAAATGAGCAGAGTAAAGCTTGCTTTTCCTCTGCCATGACGAGAAAAGGTGCGCGTAAGCGAATGTTTTCACGCTGCAAAGGTACGGATATTTTGCAATACAGTAAAGAAAATCATTGTTAAAACAAATTATTTTTTTCTCAGCCACATTCCAAAGAAGCAGTCATAGATGTAACCGTTATGACTCTTATATACGAATTCCTTGTTGAGTAGTGTCTTGAGGGCAAGACTTACGCTGCTGATGGCAAGTAAGTTGTAGTGTTTGAAGAAGTCTTTTTCTTCATATCTTATGTTTGTTTCATGTTTTATGTTACATGTTTCGTGAAATGCAATAATACGAAGTTTTTTGATAAACCTTATAAAAAGAATGAAAAATTTGGCATTTTGGGCGATTTTGCTTATCTTTGTCATTCCAAAGCAAATCGGTTATGGCAAAGAAAAAACAATTACAATATCAGGAAATGTCGCTTTTCGATGATTCATTCTTTGAAGATGTTTCATCGAAAGGGGATGAATTGCTGCCTGTTGAGCAGAATAAAGAAACTCCAGTCAAGAAGAAAAGTGAGAAGCAATTGTATTTTGAGGAGTTGGAAGAGAATGCCCGACAGAAGATGGAAAAGGCTGTACGAGCAGGTAAAGCAGTGAATGTTTCTATGCCAATAGATGAAAAACTCCGAGTTCGTGGCAAGAGGCAACGTTTGAAGGTTAGTTTTGCTGATGGTACCATTGTTTGCGACGTGAGTGCTACGATTACGATGATGCAAGTGATTGATAAAATCGGTGTGGAGCGAGTGGCTGCTTTGGGAATGGAAGTGTGCCATGTACCTTTGGTCTCTCGGGATGTTGCTCCTCGATATGCAGAATGGACTAAGGAGATAAAGCCCGGGTGTGGTTGGTATCTGATGGCTCAGAGTGATACGAAACAAAAATATATGCAGCTGAAATCTATCTTTCTTCAGTTGGGAATGAGTGTGAAGATAGAACTTGGTGATTTTGAATCTCTTGCATCAGAGAAGAATGATGGCAAACGAAAAGTTTACAAGAAGAAGGCTCTGTTAAGGGTAGTTTTCGCAGATGGTTTTGTTGTTTGCAGCAACGACCATCGACATGTTTTTCTTGATACTATCAGATGCGTTGGTTTAGAGAAGGTGAAGAAGACAAATTTGCAAATAGCAGGAAACCCTGTTGTTACAAAAGAAAGAAAATCGGCAAGCCAGGTTCAGCTTTCAACGGGAGAATGGCTTACCGTTCCATCACAAGTTAAGGACAAGTACAAAGTGCTGAAGATTATTTCTTCTATGACTCATACTCCATTCGAGGTGAAGATAGTAGAATGAGAATTTAAAACAAATGTCCATGGGTACATTTCGCTCTATAGATGAATTGATAAGAACTATAGACCGTGAAAAGGTCTTGCTGAAGGAAATGTTTGCGAAGCGACATTCCCTTCAGTTTCGTTATGACTATGCTCTGGAAATGACTGAATACAAGGAGGAACGCATCCGATTCCTGATAGAGAATGGGGTGATTCGTGATACGGGCGACTGTCTGGAGATGGAGGACGTGTATCAGAAGTTCTTCGAGGATGTGCTGGAAGTGAATGGTTTCTTCGGTACGTGATTATATCTCTGTCTTGAAAGAGAATATCGACTATTATCTCAAGGAAAATAATGAAACTCGCAAATATAAGTATCTCAAGGAAGTGCGCCGATGTCTGAAGACGATAGCTTTGACCACCGTTCGCAATGTCTTGGACCTGAAGCGTAATATGGATAATACTTATAAGAATGAGCCTAATTACGAAATCAACCTTAATTCCGCAACACTTTGATTTAACTTTATTTATAAGTACCTGAGCAACA
>OGDF01002545.1_pt1 | contig 24391 bp, 23 predicted proteins | sample 1570141 | NCBI WGS metagenome assembly OGDF01 (sample SAMEA4370581, study PRJEB24528) | human gut metagenome | reverse complement strand
AATTCCAGCCTTCCAAGCTGGCTATGCGGGTTCGATTCCCGCTACCTGCTCCATTAATTAGCAACAGCTGGCTTAGGTTGTTGCTTTTTTCTTTATTTAAAGTTATAATATATTTATTCGCGGGTATATTTTAATGGTAGAATTTCGTGCTTCCGACCCGAAGGTGTGGGTTCGATTCCCACTACCCGCTCCATTAAGTAAAATCGTCGCACCAGACGAAAACATTGATAAATCAACTGTAAAGGTTGATTTTTTTGTCGCCTTTATCTTGAAAAAGGAAGGATGGTGTGGTATGATTAGAATTGTAAAAAAGAAAAACAAAATAAAAGAAGAATTACTCTCTAAAATTGAATGGGCTTGTAGTTTGAATTCTATAAAACTTGAACACATAATGATATATGAAGGTTGTTTAAGAATTATAGAACACACAAACTTAGCATATGTAGAACCACATAGAGTAATCATTAAAGATACATTATTTTTATTCTTTAATGAATACGATTATTTTTATGTGGGAGATTTAAGGTATAAATACCCTTTATCTCAATTAAAAGACTACATAGAAAGGCTATAATTTTAGAGTTTTTTGTGCCTTTCCATTCAGAAGTGAAAGGAGAGATTTATTATATGAAAGAAGAAAAGAAAATTGCAGGGATTTATATTAGAGTAAGTACAGAGGATCAAGCAAGAGAAGGTTTTAGTTTAGCAGAACAAAAAGAAAAATTACTACAACTTTGTAAATTTAAAGAATATGAAGTATTTAATGTATATGAAGATGCTGGAATAAGTGCCAAAGATATAGAACATCGTCCTAGTTTTCAAGAAATGCTAGCAGATATGAAGAAAGGTAAAATTAATTATATTGTTGCATACAAATTAGATAGAATTACTCGTTCAGTTCGTGATTTAGAAGAACTTATATCACAATTAGAAATGTATAATTGTTATCTTATTTGTGATAAAGATGATGTAAACACTAGTACAGCAAATGGAAGATTTTTTGTAAGAATGCTAACCGTTTTATCACAATTAGAACTTGAAATTGTAAGTGAAAGAACAAAGTTTGGTCTAAATGGTGCAATTAAGTCAGGGCATTTACCTGGAATTGTACCATTAGGTAATAAAAAAGATGCCACAAAGAAAACTATAATTGATGAAACTACAAAAGATGTAGTTATTAGAATATTTAATATGTATCTTGAAGGTAAAAGTTATCAACAAATTAGTAATACTTTAAATAATGAAAAAGTTTTATATCCAAAATATTGGAGAGATACTACTATTATGAAAATAATAGATAATAAAGTATATATGGGTGATTATGAAAAAGGAAAATCAAATAATAAAGATACAACAGTTTTTATGAATGTTGTAGAGCCAATAATTAGTCGTGCTATGTGGGAAGAAGCACAATAACAAAAAGAAAAAAATCAAAGAAGTTATGCTAGAGATAGAGTTTATATATTTTTTCAAAAACTAAAATGTCCTAAATGTAATAGAATAATGAAATGTAAAGGCTCTGGAGGAACAAAGAAGAAATATATGTATTATAATTGTGAAGATTGTAAAATTTATTATAGAGAAGATAAAATCGAAGAATGTTTACAAAGATTTATACTTGAATTAGTAGAATATGATATGGCAGTAAAAAAATATTTTTTACCAATACTAGCTGACAAAAAGGAAACAAAAACAGAAAAATTAGAACAAGAAATTGATACTTTAGAAAAGCAAAAAGAAAGAATAAAAAAAGCATATTTAAGTGGTATAGTTGAAATGGAAGATTTTTCAGAAGATTATAAAATAATTGAAGAAAAAATTAATATTTTAGAAACTAAAAAATGTGAAATATTAAATATAAATCATTTATCATTTACACCACAACAATTAATGGCAGATAGAGATATAGAAAGAGAAAAATTAATAAGAACCAATCAATTAAATGATATTTTGAAACAAGAATGGGACAAAAAATCAAAAGAGGAAAAGCAAGAATTTATTTCAAAATTTATTGAGTCAATGACACTATTAAAAGATAAAAAACGGAGAATTTTATATTGATAAAATAAATTTTAGAAGTAGTTATATTGAACAACTAACAAATTTTTTCAAATTAGGAATTGCAGATGTGTATGTACCAGTTGAAGTAAATGAAGAAGAACAAGAAATTAGGACAAGTATGAATATAAATCAAGAACAATTAGATGATTATATACAAAGATTAAATAAAGAATTTGAAATAGAATTTTATGAATTATTTTCAAAAAATACAAATGAAAATGATGAGGAAATTGAAATAAAATTGAATAAAGAAAAACAAAAATTGATTAGATTAGTTGCAGTAAAAAATAATAAAAAATTTTCAAAAAGTAGCAAAGAAAATTATAAAATTGGTGCAATAATAAGTAATCAAAAATAAAAAATTAAAGGAAAAATTCAAAGTAAAAATGATTTTTGTACTCCTTTATATTTCCTAACAAGCACTGAATTTTTCCTCCCTAGTCAAAATTCGAACGATAGAAATGAATTCCAAGCTATTTAGAAAAAATTTAAAATAAATGAAAAAAATTAAAATATATGTTATAATTAAATTTATCAAACAGATTCAAAGAATTTAAAAGGAGATAAAAAGTAAAAATAATGAAAGAAACAATCAAAAATATAAAGGAAGTATATCAATATGGAAAAGAATATAGAAAGCATTTAATAGGAATGATTATGGGGGTTATCTTTGGAACGATTATTGGCATTATTGTTCCAATACTAGTGGCTAAACAAATTGTATATTTTACTTCAAATGAGTGGAAACAATTAGTAATTATATCTTTTGTTATTTTAGGAGTTCAAGCATATAATGCTTTTGGTGCTATGTTTTTTACAAGGAGAAATCATCAATACTTTTCAAGAGGTACAATGAAAAATCTTCAAATAAAATTAGGAAAAGAAATTCTTAATATAACCCAAAAAGATATGGATCAAAATTCTTCTGGAATGTTTATTCAAAGAATTATGAATGATACTGAAAAGATGGCTGATTTTATTAGTTGGGGTGGTTTAGATAACATAAGGCAAATATTAGCAAATATTGGAGCGTTATTTGCTACTCTAATTATAAATAGACAAGTATTTTTATATTATTTATTTGTAACGATTGTTTTAACTCTTGTTAATATTAAAAGAACCAAAAAATACGGAAAAAAAGATATTCAATTTCGTAGTAAATTAGAAAATGTGTCTGGATTAATTGGAGAACTTGTACGAGGCATAAAAGACATAAAAATGTTGAATGCTAAAAAAAGTTTTATGATAAAACTACAAGAAAATATCATAGACCAAAATCAAAAGAGATTTGAAATGGTAAAAATTAATATGATATATAAATATATTATTGATACTTTAAAAGCTATATTTGAATTTGGTTTAATTATTTTATTAATTTATTTAGTACAAAATAATACTATAACTATTGCAATTGCTATTGCTTTATTTAACTATAAATCTGGAATTATGACTACAGTTATGGAAAAAATATCAAATTTATTAGACCTAACAAAAAGTTTTAATATTTCTTGTAATAGAGTGTTTAGTATATTAGATAATAAAACATTTGCTAAAGAAGTTTTTGGCAAAAAACATTTAAATAACATTAAAGGCAATGTGGAATTTAAAAATGTTACATTTGGTTATTCACAAGATAATAACATTTTAAAAGATTTAAATTTTAAGTTAATTTCTGGAGAAATGATTGGAATAGTTGGAAAAAGTGGTGCAGGAAAAACTACTATATTTAATTTACTATGCAAGATGTATACAATTAAATCAGGAGATATTTTGATTGATAATGAAAATATTAATGAACTAGATGAGGAATCTATTAGAGGAAATGTAACAATCATTACTCAAAATCCATATATCTTTAATATGAGTATTCGTGATAATTTAAAATTAGTAAAAGAAGATTTAACAGATGAAGAAATGATAGAATCTTGCAAACTTGCTTGCTTAGATGAATTTATTGATAGTTTGCCAAATAAATATGATACGATAGTTGGTGAAAATGGCGTTGTTTTATCAGGTGGTCAAAAACAAAGACTAGCTATTGCTAGAGCTCTAATTCAAAAAACCAAAATTATCTTGTTTGATGAAGCAACTAGTAGCTTAGATAATGAAACACAATCAGAAATTCAAAAAGCTATTCTTAATTTAAAAAATCAATATTCTATTTTAATTATTGCTCATAGATTATCAACAATTATTAATTGCGATAAAATTATGATACTTGAAAATGGAAAAATTACTGATCAAGGTAATCATAAAGAATTACTAGACAGAAATAATACATATAAAACTTTGTATCAAACGGAAATATTAAAGTAGTGATTTTTTGATATATATAGTATTAATCTTGATAAATAATCATATAATATTAATGTCAAATTTAGTTTGACAAGTTAAATATTGTATGTTAAAATATATTTAATTTAACCCTCTACTACTTTTGTAGTAAGACGGGAGCCTAAATGATTTTGGAGAGTTCTAGCAACTCTCCTTTTTATTTTGTAAAAAATTTGATAATTTGTTTATCAATTAAATCAAGTGATTTACTAGATATTTTTACGTTCTTTCGTACAGTATCTTTAAAGATTCTTTGTTTGCTAACTGTAGTTATTTGATTAATTAATGCTATACTATCTTTTTTCATTTTACCAATTTCTTTTTCCATTTTTTCAATATATTTTTGCTCTTTTTCTATGATATTTTGAATGTTAATAGGAATATCTTGTATCTTTTCTAATTCATTTAATATTTGTTGTAATTTTTGTTTTTCTTTTTCGATTTTCTCCTGAAATACATTATAAAGTTCTTTTCCAAGATTTACAGAAGAATAATCATATTTTTTATTATCTTTCCTAGATGTTAATGGAATAATATTTAAAGCTCCATTTCTAGTATTATCATATTTATTTAGTACAATACTATAATGTAATCCTCCTAATTCATTCCCAATATTAAAACCCAAGTTTACTTTTATTACATCACCACGAGAATACATACCTGATCTTGCAATATTAAATGTTCTTTCCTCATCATGGTATTCAGCAAAGTCATTTATCCAATAAGCCAATAAATCACTTTTCTTATATTCACTTAATTCTATATGCTTCAAAAAAGATAAGTCTAATCTATTTAAAGAATTATCCTTATGCAGAATAGCGTTGTTTTTTAGTTTAATTTCATCTTCATCCATAGTATCACTCCTAGTAATTTAATATAGAAACATTATACCAAACATCTGTTTAAAACACAATAATTATTGAAAAATAATTTTATTGTTATTATAATTTATACAACAGTTGATTTGTCGAATTATTTTAAAACAAGAGTGGGAGGAACACTTTGAAAATTAAGCAAATTTTTCGCAAATAACCTCCCTACCCGCTCCAAAAAAACTCAATCTTTTTAAGATTGAGTTTTTTCTTATTTATTTTGATTAATAATCCACTTAATATCCTCTATAGATTTATCTATATTAAATCTTCCATTTCCAACTGGATAAAAAACTGAATAAAATTTATATTCTTTTCCGTTTACTTCTTGAGTAAAACATTTTTTCCTTACCTGTGAAACAGCTATCTTTTCATCTAGCACAATCGAACTAACTTGATTTCCGAATAAAACAATATTCTTTGGTTTTACTATATTTATTTCTTGTTTAAATAATTCCAAATACTCTTTGTATACTGAATCTGGTAATGGTCTAGCATCTACTTGTGTGCATTTAGCCAAATTTGTTATGAAATATTTATGTCTAGTAACATCACTATAAACTTCTTCTGCAAATTCTTTTGTCCAATCTGTTCCTTTAATAGTTTTTATTTTATTATAAATATCTTTATCCAATAAATCTAATTTATAAAACAAATCCCATATATTTTTTGTACCAATCCAAGGAGATTTTATCCCTTTCCATTCTTTAGATGAAGCTATATTTCTCTTGGTCGGATTCATAAACACAAAACATATATCTGGGTTATTACTACATCCTCCATTATATATAGAATCTAGATTTTTATCTCCATATTTTATTTGCAATTTATCATATTCTTTTTCTAATTGTTTTAAGTTCATATTTCCTCTCCTTTGGAAATATTTTAGCATAAAGCTGCTGTTAAAATCTACAATTTTATAACAGCAGCTTTAGTTTGATTAAAATTTGTATTCTCCTAATATTTCATCATATTTTTCGTATTTAGGAAAATAATTTTGTAATAATTTATAAAAACTTTTTGCATGTGTTTTATATTTTAAATGGCATAACTCATGTATTACTATATATCTTATGCAATTTTCATCTAATTCCATTATTTTTGAATTAATATAAATTTCTTTTTTATCAAAATCAAATTTAGCCATTTCTTTTGAATTTTGAATAATGCTATAATCTTCTGGAACTAAACCAGTCTCGATTCTAATTTCTTCAAAAACATTTTCTAAATGTCTTTCTGCTAATTTTGCATACATCTTATTTAAAATAACATCTATTATTTTTTTGTTATTTCTTCCTTTTAATTTTGCTGGTAGTTTTATTTCTATATAATTATTGTTTAAATTTAATTCTGGAGTCTTGATGTTTGCATATATAACTTTTACTGCATAATTAATTCCCAATATTTTTGCACTATTGTATAATGATACTTCTTCCATCTCTTTTAACTTCTTTATGATCCAGTTTTTGTTTTCTCTTATGGCATCTTGTATTCTTTGTTTAGAAAAATACCAAGGAGCTTTTACTACTACTTCTCCGTTATTTACTAAGATAGCGAAATCTCCAAATATAGCTTTATCTATTGTATATGATATAACATTTTCTTTAACTTTTTTCATAATAAACCTCCTTAATATTTTCGAACTCTTGTTTGCTTTTGTTTAAATGTATTTTATATTCTTATATAAATTTTGTCAATAGTTTTTCGAAATTTTGTTCGGTTTTTTGCGAAAAATTTTATCCCTTCGTAAAATGGCTCTACAAAGGGATTTTTATGGTTCGGGTAGTTAGATTCGAACTAACGATCGTAGGGTCAGAGCCTACTGCCTTACCGCTTGGCCATACCCGAATATAAGGCTAGATATATAATAATATATATCTAGCTTTTTTTCAACTATTTCTTTTTAATTTCTTGTTCTAAATCATAAATTATATTTATCATCTTTTTCGAATATTCTCGTATTTTTTCTTTATCATCCTTTATATCTGTAGGTATTTCTATTATATCACCTATCACTACATAAACTTTTTGAAAAAGATGTGGTCTTCTTGTAATAAATACTGGTAATATTGGTACTCCACTTTCTGCCGCAAAATATACTGCACCATTTTTTACTTTATTTCTTAAATCTTCTTTTTTCTTTAATATTCCACCTTCTGGAAACATTAAAAGTTTGGAGTTTTCCTCTAGATTTAAACATTCTATAGCATGAAGAGTACTTTTTACATCTCTTTTTTTTCTGTTAACTGGAAATACTCTATATCTTCTAAATAATTTAGCTAATAGTTTATTATTAAAAATCTCAGACTTTGCCATTATTGATAAATTATCCACTATTGGAAATATAAATGTTGGGTCTAAAACATTTGAATGATTTGGACAAATAATATATTTCTTATTATTATCTATCTTTTCTAACCCTATATATCTAACCCTATATATAAAATGACAACAAAGTCCTTTTACTAATGTCTTCATTATTTTGTACATATAAAATATCTCCTCTTTTTATAAAATGTCTATTTAAATATTTGTGTTACTTTAGGAAATAGATAATGACTTCCTCCTACTGAATTTGCATCTTCTACCATACTTACTACAACTAATTGCTTAGCTGAAGTTTCATCAGCTGTAAATGCATTAAACCAACCAATAACCTCTCCTTCTTCATCTTTACTTTTCTTTAATTCTGCTGTTCCTGTTTTGGCTCCAATTGTTAATCCATCTATTTTTGCATCATGTGCTGTTCCATTTGGATTTTCAACAACTTGTATTAAATCTTCTTTTATTGTATTTGCTGCCTCTTCTGATATAGCATTTTCTTTTAAATATTCTGGCTGTTTGTTTTCTTCATAAATTATTGTAGGTTTTATCATATTTCCATTATTTACAAATGCAGAATATATTGATGCCATATGTATTGGATTTACCAAGATTTGTCCTTGACCATATCCACTATCTGCAAGCTGTACTTCATCATTTATTTTTCCATCTGTATCATATGTTGATTTTGATGTAGAAAGTTCAAAACTTATATCTTCATTAAATCCCAACTTATTAAGACCTTCCATAAAAGCATCATATCCTATTTTTAAAGCTGCTTTGGCAAAATATATATTATCTGATCTTATTAACGCATTTTGCATATTTGCAGGTTCATTATATGGAGTTAATGTTGTTACCATGTAATTTCCCCAGCTAGAATCTTTTTGCCAACTAAGCCCACTTCTTCCAAAATCCTCGTTAGGATTAATCTTTCCTTCTGTTATTCCGATTGCTCCTGTTACTGGCTTAAAAGTTGAACCTGGTGACCACGTTCCAGTAAATCTATTTAACAATGGCTTGTTTTCATCTTGATTTAACGAATTCCATTCATCTGTACTCATTCCTAAAACAAAATCATTAGAATCATATGATGGTGTACTTACTAATGCTAAAATTTCACCTGTTTTTGAATCCATTGCTACATATGCTCCCTTATTTTCTTCTAGGCTATCATAAACTTGCTTTTGCGTAGTAGCATCTATTGTTAATTTTACGTCTTTACCATTTTCTAGCTCTTGCTTTGCTATTGTTTTTACTTTATCTCCATCTTCATTTTCTATATAAATTTCTTTTCCATCTTTTCCTCTTAATGTGTCTTCATATGCTTTTTCTATTCCAGCTTTACCTATTAAACTATTACTGTTATATCCTTTTCCTGCATTTGCTTCTAATTCTTCTGCACTTATTGCTTGTACATATCCTATTAACTGAGATGCTTCTCTTCCTAAAGTATATACTCTTGAACTTTCTGTAGTAATTTTTACTCCAGGAATTGTTAGTACTTGCTCTTTTATTTGAGATTCTGTTGTTGCTACATTTTTTATTGGAACAAAAGTATCGTCTTTAACATATGACATGTTTAATTTATTGTTTATTGAATCTACTGACACTCCTAAAATAGTTGATAATTTCTGTATATCTTCATCTTTATTGGCACTCATCTTACCTGGTACAAGTCCTATTGATGAAATATTTCCCTTACCTGCTAATAAAACATTATTTCTATCATATATATTCCCACGTTCTGCCTCTAATGTTTTTACTCTTATTTTATCATTATCACCTAATTCGGGAATAATCATACTGTTTGACCAATTTAGCTTATATTCTTTATCTTCTTTTACAAGTGTTGCTGTATTTGTAAAACTAATCTCTCCTGCAGAAGTATTCATTTTTTGTGTATATGTAATTTTCTCTCCATCATCAGCTTTTTCTACATTTGTAATTTCTGTTGATAAATTTGTCATATCTATCCCACTATATATTGAATCATTTTTATTTACAAATGTCTCTTTCGCTGTCTTGTCCTTACTTGATGAACTTATTAGCTCATATGCTTCTTCATATTTTTGTTCACCTATTTTCGAGAAGTAATTATTTAATGCTTCTTCTGGTTTTTCTGACTTATTTAGCATGAAAAAAGCCACTATTGCTACAATTACAATTACTAATATTATTAACGTCCCTATTAATACCTTTTTATTTTTCATATACTCCCCTCCTTTCGGTATAATATCTCATTTTTTTACAAAAGTAAATAGAGTCATTATTTAAATGACTCTACTTTTAGTTTACTCTGTTCTTAATGCTTCAACAGGGTCTTTTTTACTTGCCATCCTTGATGGAATTAATCCTGCAATTATAGTAAGAACCATGCTAATTACAACTAAAATTATTGCTGCATTTACTGGCAATACAGCATTTACTGTATTCATCTGAGTTAATGAATGGATAATGCTATTAATAGGAATGTTAAGTAATAATGTTACAACTATTCCTAAAATACCTGCAATTAATCCTACTATAAATGTTTCCGCATTAAATACTCTTGATATATCTTTTTTAGATGCACCTATTGCTCTTAAAATTCCAATTTCTTTTGTTCTCTCTAATACTGATATATATGTTATTATTCCTATCATTATTGAAGAAACAACTAATGAAATTGCAACAAATGCTATTAATACATAACTTATTGTATCAACGATTTGAGTTACAGATTTCATTAATAAACCAACTGTATCTGTATAATTTACTTCATTTTCTTCTTTGCCATCTGCAATTTGTTTATTATTATATTCTGTTATTGCATCTGTAATTCTATTCTTTGCTTCGAAATCTTTTGGATATATACTTATAGCTGATGGTTTTGCTAAATCTACTACTCCTAATGTTTCAAGATTTTTATCATATGATGCATTTTCATTTTGTTCATATGCTTCCATCATTAATTGTATTTGATTAGCATCTAACCTAGAAAGCATTGCTTTTTGTTCTTCTGTTAAAGAATTATAATCGAACTTTCCATCTTCACCTTTTTTTGGAAATTCTAATCCATTAAATACATTAATCTCTGGATTTTCTTTTTGCTCTTTTACTATTTCTTGTTCATTTATTTTATTTATAACATGTTCTTTTAAAGTTTTTAAATAACCTATTTCGCCAGCTGTTTGAGTAGATATACTTCCTTCTTTTTGTTTTATAATTCCTACTACTTTTATTTCTTCTGCATTATCTACTTTTTCCTTCATATATTCTTCATCATCACTTTTATCTATCCACATATTATTTGCTTTTTCATAATAGTCTGTATTTAATAAAACTTTAAAAGATAGCTTTAGTAAATCATCATAAGTGTATGAAGTTTGTTCATCATCTGCCAATTTTTCATCATTCTGTATTGCATCCATTTTTTCTTCTAATTCTTTTTGGTCTTTTATTCCTAAAGTATATAATGTATAATCACTAATTTTATTATTTTCATCAACTATTAAAACAACTTCATTATAATTTTGTGGCCAATTACCTGCAACTACATCATATTGTGAATCATTTAATTCTTGATTATCTAATAATTCTGTAAAACAATCTGTTCCCATTGCCATTCCTGTTTGTTGCATTCCTAATTTTTCCATAACGGTACTTGGATTTACTTTAACTATTCCATTTGAAGTATCTGTTTTATATAAATTCAAGTTCAAATTATAATCATATTTTATAGCATTTGCATTATCAGATATTCCATTGTTACCCTCATCTATATATTTTTTTAGTTCTTCTAAATTGTTTGTTTGCTTTTTGTCAGCTAATACTGTTAACATATCTGTCATAATATTATTAGAATATATCTTTCCATCTTCATGGGGTTCTTCTCCTTCTGCCATTTCACCCATCATTCTTTCCATCATACTCGTTAAATCTACTGTAGTTTCTTGAATCTGAATTGGATAACTTGATAATGTATCTTCTTGTACTTGATTTATATAATTCTGAACACCTGTAGATAATGATAATATTAATGCAATTCCTATAATACCTATACTTCCTGCAAAAGATGTTAAAATTGTTCTTCCTTTTTTAGTCATTAAATTATTTAAACTTAATGAAATTGCTGTAAAAAAGCTCATGGCTGTTTTTCCACTTTTTGCTTTTTTCTTTTCTTCTTTTTGACTACTATATGGATTTGTATCATCTTGAACAACTCCATCCAATACACGAATTACCCTAGTAGAATATTTTTCTGCAAGTGTTGGATTATGTGTTACCATTATTATTAATTTGTCTTTTGAAATACTTTTTAGTAATTCCATTATTTGTACACTTGTCTTTGTATCTAGTGCTCCTGTTGGTTCATCTGCAAGTATAATATCTGGATCATTTACTAATGCTCTTGCTATTGCAACTCTTTGCATTTGACCACCAGATAATTGATTTGGTCTTTTATGTATTTGTTCTTTTAATCCAACTTTTTCTAAAGCTTCTATAGCACGTTTTTTTCTTTCTTCTCTAGATACTCCAGAAAGTGTTAATGCTAATTCTACGTTTGATAATACGCTTTGGTGTGGAATTAAATTATAGTTTTGGAATACAAAACCTACAGAATAATTCCTATACGCATCCTAATCTCTGTCTTTAAATTCTTTTGTTGATTTACCATTTATAATTAAATCTCCTGATGTATATCTATCTAGTCCACCAATTATATTTAATAATGTAGTTTTTCCACATCCACTTGGACCTAATATAGATACAAATTCATTACTTCTAAATTCTAAATTTATCCCTTTTAATGCTTTAACTACTTCATCCCCTGATTTATAATTTTTTGCAATATTCGCTAATTTAAGCATTTTTTCCTTGTATGATATATTTAATAACTTAAATAACCATATGACTCCTTTCTTTATTTTTTTATATTTAATATAATCTATATGTGATAACTGTGGACTTTTTATTTTTTATATAGCTTTGACTATTCATAGGAGTTTACTGCCACAGTTTCGTTTTTAATTGTTTATTGGTTGGATAAGCCATAGTTTTAATCTATGAGTTTTTATGTCACGCAAGTTTACAAGAGCGAACACATGTGGAAGGTTGTCATAGTTATTAATATTTTCGAAAGGTGGTAATTTTTATGATTTTTGTTGGAATTGATATTGCTAAAAATACTCACTGGGCTTCTGCAATGAACTCAGATGGAGAAATTCTTTTAGAACCTTTTTCTTTTCAAAACAACAATGAAGGCTTTCAAAAATTTATTTCTAAACTTTCTAATTTTGACAAACAAAAGATGCTAATTGGTTTAGAATCAACTGCTCATTACGGCGAAAATATCATTTCTTATCTTTTCAACTTAGACTACAAGATTGGGATTATTAACCCAATCCAAACTTCCAACTTACGTAAATCTAACATTAGAAAAACTAAGAACGATAAGGTTGATACTTTTATAATTATCAAGTCTTTAACTTTAAATAACTATAATCTTGTTACTACAAGAGACATCAACAACATAAAACTCAAAGGCTTAAGCCGTTCTCGACACAATTTAATTGTGATGAGAAGTCGTTCTAAAATTCAATTAGCATCTTTTATCGATCAATTATTTCCTGAATTAAATAAATTCTTCAAAGGAAATCTTCATCTAAACGTATCTTATCAATTATTAAAAGATTATTCAAGCCCTAAAGATATTTCTTCTTTACATTTAACTAAACTTTATAATATTCTTCACGATAATTCTCATGGTAGATACAATAAAGAAGATGCTATTCGTTTACGTGAATTGGCTAAAAACTCTGTTGGTATTGATAATCCAACTCTTTCTTTACAAATCAAACAGGCTATTCTTCAGATTGAACTTTATTCAGAACAAATTGAAGAAGTTGAAAAATTATCTAAACAAATTCTTGATGAAATGAAATCTAAACTTTTGACCATTCCTGGTATATCTTACAACCAAGCTACTGCAATTCATGGATTTATTGGTGATATTAGACGTTTTAATAAATCTTGTCAATTACTTGCTTATGCTGGTTTGGATCCATCCATATATCAATCTGGTAATTTTGAAGCACGTTCTACAAGAATGTCTAAACGTGGCAATTCTTTGCTTCGATACCATCTTGTCTATGCTGCACACAATTTAGTTCTACATAATATTACATTTAAAAAATATTATGATTTAAAGCGTTCTCAAGGCAAGACTCATTATTGTGCACTTGGTCATTGTGCTCACAAACTTGTTAGAATAATTTTCAAAATGTTAAAAAGTAATGTTGATTTTAATTTAGATTAATTAAATATTTATTTTTCAATGTGTTCAGCCGTTTTCCTTTTTACCAAATAAAACGGTTATTAAACTTGACCTTTTTTCCATCAAAAATTTTTTCCATTTTTCGATTGACTTTTCATAGTTGGTCTCCTATGCATTTGATTGAATTTTGTTAATGTTAAAGAAACTGTCGGTCATCATATTTCTTACATTAAATTTAGTTTCTGATTCTTTTTGAACAATAAACATTCCCATATCTGTTCTTTCTTTAGATACTCCATTTACTTTTTGCGAATCGTAATACAACATAATAGTATATATCTCGTGGCCTTCTGTTCCATAATCTATTTTTCCATTATTCTGAAGTGCTCCTGGTGTTATACTATATGTACCTTTATAATAATTATTGTCTTTTGTATATTGTGATTGATACCAATAAAAAGATTTATCTTTATTAAATTCAAAATATCCTATATTTTCACTATCCCCTAACCAATTTCCAATTATAGGATTATTTTTGACATCTTCCTCTTCTGTAACTTGACTTGCGTTACCTGTATTTTCATCTTCGTTTAATGAAAATATAAATTTTACACCAACAATTATAATAGATACAATTATTAGTATTATCCCAATTATAGACATATACGAAATTTTTGATTTATTAAGTAATAAACCTATAATTCCTAATACGAAACCAATTGCTCCAAGTATAATGGTTAGAAGCGAATGCCCTGTTAAAACTAATACAAGACTTACAATTCCCAAAATAAAACTAGCTATGCCCATAAATATATCCCCCTTTATTTATATTAATATATAATATAAATAAAGAAAATACTTGTCAATTATTTTGGCATATATTATTTTCTCCCCATACTTGTATTATTTTTAATACTTTAAGTATGGGGAGAATTCGGAAAGCTTAGCATTTATTGAACCACCTTTTCGGGTTCCTATGCATATGAAAATATGTGGTTACTGAGGGCACGATTGTGCAATCTTTCTCGTCATTTAATGCTGATTTTGGCTCATACCACAAATAGGTCTTTTCAGTAATGATAAATCCTTCTTTCCTGCAATTTTTCTTAAATTTCTGTAATTCCTCATCTGTAGACAAAGAATCTTTTTCCAACAATGTTGCTAATAACAAGGATAAATCATTTGTTTTTTCCTCTGGGATATATCCCGTTATTACCAATCGAAATCCATGTTGCATTGTACAATCTGAAATTTCGAACCGTTTTAAATATTTTGCTCCTGCAACCTTCATACTTTACTCCTTCCTTGACTAAAACAACTTGTATCTTATATATAATATCATAATTTACATTTTTTAGCAATTAAACTACTTATTTTAATTCGTTTTCTATATTTAATAATCTATTATATTTTGCAACTCTATCTGTTCTACATGGTGCCCCTGTTTTTATTTGACCGGCATTTACTGCTACTGCAATATCTGCTATAGTTGTGTCCTCTGTTTCACCTGATCTATGTGATATTACAGTTGTATAGCCTGCCTTTTGTGCCATTTCTATTGCATCTAATGTTTCTGTTAATGTTCCTATTTGATTTGGTTTTATTAATATGCTATTGGCTACTTTATTTTTTATTCCTTTTCTTAATCTATCTGTATTTGTAACAAATAAATCATCACCAACTAATTGAATTTTACTACCTAATTTTTGAGTAAGTTTTTTCCATGAACTCCAATCTTCTTCTGATAAGCCATCTTCTATTGAAACTATTGGATATTTTTGTACCAGCTCTTCTAAATATTCTATCATTTCATCACTACTTTTAAATGTTCCTGTTTTCCAAAATAAATATCCATTTTTTCCGACTTTTTTAGCCTCATCATACATTTCTGTACTTGCAACATCTAATGCTATTGAAATATCTTTTCCTGGAATATATCCTGCTTTTTTTATTGCTTCTACAATTACATCTAATGCTTCTTCTTCACTTTGTAAGTTTGGAGCAAATCCTCCTTCATCACCTACAGCAACAGAATATCCTTTTGCTTTTAATACTTTTTTTAGATTATGGTATGTTTCAACTCCCATTTGTAAGTTTTCTGCAAAATCTTTACCTGAAGTTGGCATTATCATAAATTCTTGTGAACTAATATTATTATCAGAATGTTTACCTCCATTTAATATATTCATCATTGGTGTAGGTAACTTTTTTGCATTTACCCCTCCGATGTAATTATATAATGTCATTCCTAATGAATTTGCTGCTGCTCTCGCTACTGCAAGTGATACTCCTAAAGTTGCATTTGCACCTAATTTTTCCTTATTATCTGTTCCATCGATATCAATTAATTTTTGATCTATTTTTAACTGTTCATATACATTCATACCTGTGATTTTTTTTGCAATAGTTCTATTTACATTTTCTACTGCTTTTTTTACTCCTTTTCCCATATAGCGTTCTTCATCATTATCTCTTAATTCTACTGCTTCAAAGCTTCCTGTAGATGCTCCTGATGGTACTTTTGCCACACCACAAAATCCTCCATCTGTTATAACCTCAACTTGAACAGTCGGATTTCCTCTTGAATCTAGCACTTCTAGTGCTTCTACACTTTCTATTTTCAAATAATCTTTCATAACATACCTCCATTTATATTATTATTGCCAATTATTTGAAAATATATCCAATTAATTAAGAAAAGGACTAAATGCGTTTTATGTTTTTCGCATTCAGCCTTTTTCTATAACCTAAAAAATTTCTTTGAGCACTCTGACAAAAGTTCTTCTAACTTGGATATTTATTGTTACAGTACGAATTGTCCTAACCTCTTCAGTGAGGTTCTCATCTCTAGGATGATTTTCAAAATTTATCTGAAAGTTTACTACTAAACCATTCGTTCTCCTATGAAACTTTCTGAAATCTAACATTTTCTCATAAATTTCTTCAATCAATAAATACTCTTCTCCCTCGAAATCTTCTGCCATACATTCAAAGTCATCTTCTAATTCTTTAGGGATATATCCCGTTACCTCCAAGATATATTCATCTTGTAAATTAGACCGCTTTATCATAAGCTGTTTCATTTTTATCCTTCCTTTCAACTGTTTTTTAGGTTATTATATTATACACCATTTTACATTTTTTTGCATTACTTTTTAATATATTACTTTTTAAATCAATTCATGTAGTGGTTGTATTTACTATATTCATAACTTACTTACAAGCAAAAGAAAATCCCCTACTTGTTAAGTTATTTAACAAGTAGGGGTTATTATATTTTATGTTCACCAAATGAACTTTAAGCTCCGTCCCCAAAGTTCATTATTTCATAGCTAGCCACTGCAAACTAAACTTAAAGCTCTGCTTCACTATGTTCACATAGGTTAAGCCTTCATAGCTTCTTCTACTGCAACTGCTACTGCAACTGAAGCACCAACCATTGGGTTGTTACCCATTCCGATTAATCCCATCATTTCAACGTGAGCTGGAACTGAAGAGCTTCCTGCGAATTGTGCATCTGAATGCATTCTTCCCATTGTATCTGTCATACCATAAGAAGCTGGTCCAGCAGCCATATTGTCTGGGTGTAATGTTCTTCCTGTTCCACCACCTGATGCAACAGAGAAGTATTTTTTACCTGCTTCTATTCTTTCTTTCTTATATGTACCTGCAACTGGATGTTGGAATCTTGTTGGGTTTGTTGAGTTACCTGTAATAGATACATCAACATCTTCTAGCCACATTATAGCTACACCTTCTCTAACATCATTTGCACCATAACATCTAACTTCTGCTCTTTCTCCGTTTGAATATGGTATTTCTTCTACTACATTAACTTTTCCTGTAAAGAAATCAAATTCTGTTTTTACATATGTAAATCCGTTAATTCTAGAAATAACTTGAGCAGCATCTTTTCCTAAACCATTTAAGATAACTCTTAATGGTTCTTTTCTAACTTTGTTTGCAGATTTAGCTATACCAATAGCTCCTTCTGCTGCTGCAAAGCTTTCATGTCCTGCTAAGAATGCAAAACATTTTGTATCTTCTGAAAGCAACATAGATGCTAAGTTTCCATGTCCTAATCCAACTTTTCTATCATCTGCAACTGAACCTGGAATACAGAATGCTTGTAATCCTTCTCCAATAGCTTTTGCTGCATCTGCTGCTTTAGTACATCCTTTTTTAATTGCTATTGCAGCACCTAATGTATATGCCCAAGCTGCATTTTCAAAACATATTGGTTGTACTCCTTTTACTATTTCATATGGATTAAATCCTTTATCTGTACATATTTTTAATGCATCTTCAAAATCTTTTATTCCGTATTTTTCCATTACTGGTTTGATTTGGTCTATTCTTCTTTCATAACTTTCAAATGTTACTGCCATTTAATCTTCCTCCTTTAATATATTCTCCAAATTGTTTATTATTTCATTTATATCTGTATATGGAATAATTTTTAATCTATTATTACCTCTAAGCATTGTTGTAATTTTTGGTGTTACATTTTTATCATAAACACATATTATTCTTTTATTGTGGCTATCTGCATAACCAAGTTCATATCCAACTCCTAATGATGGAACTGTTACCTCTGCAAAAACTAAATCTGCTTGGCTTAATCTATCTACTAAACTTTCGAAAACATCATTATCTGAAATGCTCTCTTCACGAATTAATACATTATCATCCGCTACTTCTTCATCTAAGACATTACCGAACTTTGTAAGCTCTTTTACTAATTTTTTATATGATTCTAATTTTTGTCTTCCACCATATATTGAACCTGAAAAATAAATATTCATACTTTACCTTCTTATTATTGTTTTCTTGGATCTATTTTTTTAACTGCTTCATCAAATCTTCCATATGTTCCTGAAGCTTTTTCGATTGCTTCCATTGGATCCATTCCTTTTTTGATGTTATCCATCATTTTTCCCATATGAACATATTTATAACCAATTATTTGATCATCTTTATCTAATCCAAGTTCTACTATGTATCCTTCTGTTAATTGTAAATATCTTGGTCCTTTTAATGTGCTTGAATAAATTGTTCCAACTTGTGATGTATGTCCTTTTCCTAAATCTTCAAGTCCAGCTCCTACTGGAAGTCCACCTTCTGAGAAAGCTGTTTGTGTTCTTCCATATACTATTTGTAAGAATAATTCTCTCATAGCTGTATTTATGGCATCACATACTAAGTCTGTATTTAATGCTTCTAATATTGTTTTTCCTGTTAAGATTTCTCCTGCCATAGCTGCTGAATGTGTCATTCCTGAACATCCAATTGTTTCGATTAAAGCTTCTTGAATTACACCATCTTTTACATTTAATGTTAATTTACAAGCTCCTTGTTGTGGTGCACACCATCCAATACCATGTGTTAAACCAGATATATCTTTTATTTCTTTTGCTTTAACCCATTTACCTTCTTCTGGTATTGGTGCTGGTCCATGGTTTACTCCTTTTGCAACTGTGCACATTTCTTCTAATTCCTTTGAATATATCATTTCTATTTCTCCTTTCACCTTTTATTAGTATCTTTTTTTGGTATTTATAATTTGATTTTTACTTTTTGGTTTACTTTCTACAATTATATATTTTTTGTCATGCGGCCAAAATTCGCTTTCCTTTTCTAGTTCGTAAAGCTCTTCCATTCTTTCTTCTTTTCTTGATTTTGTTGGCGCATCTTTTTCGAAATTAACTAAATTCTTATTAGGGGTTGCATATAAGGATTCCTCGTATACATCTACCTTTCTATTAGAATTTTCTTCTTTATCTATATAATCCAAAACCATTTGTTTTTCTCTTTTACTATAAGAATTTAATCCGGTTTTTAAATATTTATATCTAAAAACTAAATGCCTATCATAATTACTATATGGGGAAGTTGCCAAGTTTTCAAAGCCATATTCTACTTTAAAAGTATAATCAGCTATCGAAATTACAATATTGGTCCATAAAGCTCCATTTATTGCTATATATTCTTTTCTTAACTTTTTAATAATTCCATACAAATCGTCAGCCATCTTAAAGTATGAGTTTTCTTCTAAGTTAAACTTATTTGGTACTTCATATACATTAACAGGCTCTCTTTTTAATATTCCCTTTGGAATATAATAAAAATACATTTCTCCAGTTTCTAAGCTATTTCTTCCATCTATAACTGATGCATATAAAAATATCTTATTCCATTTTTCTGGTATCATGTCAAATAGACTATGTTGTATTTCTTTATATAGTTCTTTCATCCTGGCCGAAGTTGACACTGTATTTCCCCCCATAAGTTTTCATATTTTATTCTTTTACAATTAAACTTTCTCCAGTCATTTCAGCTGGCTTTTCTAGTCCCATGATTTCTAACATTGTTGGTGCTAAATCTGCTAATTTTCCTTCTTTTAATTTTACATCTTTCATTCCAACTAAAATTAATGGAACTAAATTTGTTGTATGAGCAGTATGTGGCTCACCAGTTTTATAATCTATCATTTGTTCTGCATTACCATGGTCTGCAGTAATTATTAATACTCCATTTTGTGCTTCTACTGCATCAACTACTCTTTTTACACAAGTATCTATTGTTTCTATTGCTTTTATAGCAGCATCTAGATTTCCTGTGTGTCCTACCATATCTGGATTTGCATAATTTAAAATGATTGTATCATATTTTTTAGAGTTTATCGCATCAACAACTTTGTCTGTAACTTCTATTGCACTCATTTCTGGCTTCATATCATAAGTTTCTACTTTTGGTGAAGGTACTAATATTCTATCTTCTCCTGGATATTGTTTTTCTTCTCCACCATTAAAGAAAAATGTAACATGTGCATATTTTTCTGTTTCTGCAATTCTTAATTGATTTAAACCTTGTTTGCTTACATATTCTCCAAATGTATTTACTAATCTTTCTGGTTTAAAAGCAACTTTTACATTTGGCATTGTTTCGTCATATTGTGTAAAGCAAACATAATCTAAATTCATTTTCTTTGTTTCGAATTCATTAAAATCCGGGTCTACTAATGTTCTTGTTATTTCTCTTGCTCTATCTGGTCTAAAGTTAAAGAATATTACAGAATCATTATCTTCTATTGTTGCAACAGGTGTATCTCCATTGCAAATAACTGTTGGTTCTATAAATTCATCAAAAACTTCTTTTTGATATGAACTTTCTACTGCAGCTATTGCACTTGTTGCTTTTATACCATTTCCATTTACCATTGCATCATATGCTTTTTGTATTCTGTTCCATCTTTTATCTCTATCCATAGCATAAAATCTACCAGAAATAGTAGCAATTTTTCCTACACCTTTTTCTTTCATTTTTTCTTCTAATTGTGCAATATAACTTTCCCCAGATGTTGGAGCTGTATCCCTACCATCTGTAAAACAGTGTACATATACATTTTCGAAGTCTTTTCTTTTTGCTAATTCTAAAATTGCAAATAAATGACGAATATGGCTATGAACCCCTCCATCTGATACTAAGCCTAGTATATGCAATTTTGAATTATTTTTCTTACAATTTTCTATTGCTTCTACTAGTTCTGGTATTGTGAAAAAGTCACCATCTTCTATTGATTTAGTAATTTTAGTTAATTCTTGATAAACTATTCTACCAGCACCTATGTTTGTGTGACCTACTTCAGAATTTCCCATTTGTCCTTCTGGAAGTCCTACACTTAGTTCACTTGCATGAATATCTGTTGTTGGCCATATTTTCATTAGTCTATCTATATTAGGTGTATTTGCAAGCTCAACAGCATTTCCATCTTTATTACTGTTTTCGCCAAATCCATCTAATATCATTAGCATTGTTAGCTTATCTTTCATACTTTGTTACCATCCTTACTTATCAAAATTTACTATTTTAGCGAATTCGTCAGCTTTTAGGCTTGCTCCACCAACTAGTCCACCATCAATATCTGATGTTGTAAATAGTTCTTTTGCATTTCCTGACTTAACGCTTCCGCCATATTGTATTATAACTCTATCTGCTACTTCTTGTCCATAATTTTTTGCTATCTCTTTTCTAATTTCTTTTATAGAGTTATTAGCATCTTCTGATGTTGCTGTTTTTCCTGTTCCTATAGCCCAAATTGGTTCATATGCTATTATTGTTCCTTCTACTTGTTCTTTAGAAAGTCCTTCTAATGCTAATCTTGTTTGTGTTGTTATTACATTAGTTGTCTCTCCAGCTTCTTTTTGCTCTAGAGTTTCCCCAACACATACTATTGGTTTTAATCCATATTTATGTGCTGCTTTTACTTTTTTATTTACAGTTTCGTCTGTTTCTGCAAAATATTGTCTTCTTTCTGAATGTCCTATAATAACATATTCTACACCAATTGATTTAAGCATTGGTCCAGAAACTTCACCTGTATATGCTCCTTTTTCTTCAAAGTGCATATTTTGTGCTCCTATTTTTATATTTGTATTTTGTGCAGTTAAAATAGCATAAAATAAATCTGTATATGGAACACATAAAATGACTTCGTTTTCTGTATCTTTTACTAATTTTGCTAATTCGTCTACACATGATATTGCTTCATTTGGAAGCATATTCATTTTCCAGTTACCAGCAATTACTTTTTTACGCATATTTTATTCCTCCTAATATTAAATTATTTATCCATTAAACATTCTATTCCTGGTAATTTCTTTCCTTCTATAAATTCTAGTGAAGCTCCTCCGCCTGTAGAAATATGTGTCATTTTATCAGAAAGTCCAGCTTTCTTTATAGCTGCAGCTGAATCTCCACCACCAATTACTGTAACAGCATCGATTTCTGCTAAAGTATTAGCTATAGCATTTGTTCCTACAGCAAATTGATCAAATTCAAATAAACCTACTGGTCCATTCCATAATACTGTTGCTGCATTTTTTAATTCGTCTGTGTACATTTTTATTGTTTCTGTACCAATATCAAATCCTTCCCATCCGTCTGGAATTTCTTTATAGCTTACTACTTTGCTTTCTGTATCTTCTTTAAATTCTTTTCCTACTTTTGTATCTACTGGAAGCATGAATTTAACACCTTTATCTTTAGCTTTCTTTAATAAGTTTTGTGCTAAATCTAATTTATCTTCTTCGCAAATAGAATTTCCTACTGTATATCCCATTGATCTGAAGAATGTATATGCCATTGCTCCACCAATCATTAATGTATCTACTTTTTCTAATAAACTGTCAATTACACCTATTTTATCAGAAACTTTCTTTCCTCCTAAAATAGCTACAAATGGTCTTTTGGGATTGTTTATTGCATCTCCTAAGAATTTTAATTCTTTTTCGATTAAGAATCCGCTTACTGCTGGTAAATAATCAGCAATTCCTGCTGTTGAGGCATGTGCTCTGTGAGCTGTACCAAATGCATCATTTACAAATACTTCTGCCATATCCGCAAATTTCTTAGCTAATTCTGGATCATTTTTTTCTTCACCTGGTTCAAATCTTACATTTTCTAGTAGCATTACTTCACCTGGTTTTAATTCTTTTGCTAATTTTTGAGCATCTTCACCAACTACATCTTTTGCAAGTTTTACTTCTTGTCCTAATAATTTTGATAATTCTTTTGCAACTGGTGCTAAAGACATTTCTGGAACAACTTGTCCCTTTGGTCTTCCTAAATGAGAACATAAGATTACTGCACAATTTTGTTCTAATAAATATTTGATTGTTGGTAATGCTGCAACGATTCTTGTGTTATCTCTTATTGTTCCATCCTCTAATAATGGTACATTAAAATCACATCTTTCGATTACTTTTTTTCCTTTTAAGTCAATATCTCTAACTGTTTTTTTACTCATAAAAAATTCACTCCTTTTATTTAATAAAACTTTTATGACAAGCACATGCATATATTCCGCTTTAACAAATCAAAGCTTTCATCAGTGGATTAACTTACGCATATATCCCACAAAATGAAATCAAAAATTTGGATAGTGGATTAATTGTAAAGGTTGCATATATGTCCTTTTTAGGCACATATGTAACCTTTACAATTACATTATCTTGCCCATAATATATTAGACTTTTAGAGGTTACTTTAAAAAGCAACCTCTAAAAAATCTTAATTAATTACATATTGTCTTTTGTTGACATATAGCAAGCTAAATCTACTAATTTATGAGAATATCCCCATTCATTATCATACCATGCAACTAATTTTACAAATGTATCTGTTAATTGGATACCAGCAGCTGCATCAAATATAGATGTATGTGGATCTCCTAAGAAATCTGAAGATACTACTGGTTCGTCTGTATATTCTAGAATTCCTTTTAATTCATTTTCTGAAGCTTTTTTAACTGCAGCACATATTTCTTCATATGATGCTGGTTTTTCTAAGTTACATGTTAAATCAACTACAGAAACATCTAATGTTGGAACTCTGAAAGACATACCTGTTAATTTTCCATTTAATGATGGGATAACTTTTCCAACTGCTTTTGCAGCACCTGTTGATGATGGGATAATATTTCCAGAAGCAGCACGTCCACCTCTCCAATCTTTTTTAGAAGCTCCATCAACTGTTTTTTGTG
>OGDF01002544.1_pt1 | contig 24415 bp, 17 predicted proteins | sample 1570141 | NCBI WGS metagenome assembly OGDF01 (sample SAMEA4370581, study PRJEB24528) | human gut metagenome | reverse complement strand
CATAGCCCTTCCAAAATTTTTTGTAGGCTTCAATCATAATAAAATCCCCCTTTTTATGATAATTCCAGTATACCAAGAGAAGAGGAGATTGGCAAATCAACTAAAAAACAGCCTAGCAAGGCTGTTAAGTCATTATTATTGCTGTGGGTTATTGAAGTTGTTGAATAGAAACTCTACTTTAGTTGGCTTACATAACAAAACAAGTAAAATAATCCAACCTACAAACGGAATAAAAATAGTAAAAATATAAGGCCACGTATATCCAGCATCATGCAAACGACGAACTGTTACAGCAAGGCCTGGTAAGAACGCACCAATTGTATAAACCCACATGATAAGTCCAAGGATGAGTGAAATGATTGCCAGAGCACTTGAACCAATTGAAGATGCAATTATTCCAACAACTGCTACTAATATATATAGACACCATGTAATCAGGGCATTGACCAAATAGGCAAACCAATAATCTGAACGTGTTGAACGTCCCTCAAAATCTACGTAGCCCCTCCAAAACTTCTTATAAGCTTCGATCATAATAAAATCTCCTCATTTTTTGATACTTCTACTATACCAAAAGACCTATCTTCTGGCAAATCGACTAATAATTACCTGGCCGTATTTACCATTTTCCCATTTTTTCTATCAGTTTAATTAATAGCCCTTCCTTAGATAACTCATTCTTTCGTCATGCATCTCCTTCTGTGCTTGATTTGTCTTCTCAGCTGCATCCCTATATGCTTGACTTGTCTTCTCAGCTGCATCCCTATATGCTTGACTTGCCTTCTCAGCTGCATCCCTATATGCTTGACTTGTCTTCTCAGCTGCATCCCTCTGTGCTTGACTTATCTTCTCAGCAGCAGCTTTTGATGTTTGGATTTGTTGTCGTTTCAGACGATTTGATTCCTCAGTTATTTTAACTATCTCACTGTGCTTCTCAGCTGCTTCAAACATATTGTAGGCAGCTCCTGCAGATTCTGCTCTTCCCTCACTAAGTAACTTAATGCAATAATCCAGAGCCTGCGGATTATCAAGTTCACGAATCTTAACTCGCTTCACAGAATCATCGTATAATGGCTTGATTTTATCATAATCTTGTCTATTTTCTGCTACCCTATCTTTATATTCATCAATCATACTTGGAATATTTTTTAAGAATTTTTTCTTTGAATCAAGCTCTTTCTCCAGTTTAACTTTTTTATCTTGATAATCAGAAGTACATCTATCAATCCGATTAGGACGTTCATTTTCAAAACGATTCTTTAACTCATTTAATTTTTGATGCGCCTGATTCATCTGAGCACTGTAGCTAATATTGATTTTCTTTACTCTACGTCCATCATGTATATAACATACCAGCGATAGAATAATTGCTACTATTGAGGGAGAGACTAGGAGGACAATCCCACCTAAAGTTGAAATATCATCAATTGAACTATTATTTGTATTCCAATTGATAATAAAATCACCTATCACCCATAAAAAAGGGGCTATGGCATTTGATACGATTAATATAATTATGAATCTCACTATATTAAAGATTACTCTAGCAACTACGTTTGTATTTCTCTTTCCACTGATAAACATTTTATCATTAGGAGATAGTTGAGGAAATACAAATGAACGAAATATCTCACTATCTTCGAATGGTTGCATTTTTAAGTACTCTAAATTTTTTAGAAAGTCTTCTTCAACTTTTTCCAGTTGATGTTCTAAGTCATTTATAGTCCCTTCTGTTTCCTCTACAGCACTGTTTTCTAAATAGGAGAGTATGTTTTCATTGTCTGATAGCTCATTCTTAATACTTATAATTTTTTTTCGTAAGTCTCTATAATTTAATAACTTTTCTAAATCATGTATTCTACTCATTTTTCTTTTCCTTAACTCCATATTTAAGTATTATAATCACAAAAAGGCACCAAGTACATCAGAAATTAAAAGAAATTCAAACATCCAACCCAAAAGGCGGAGCTTTTTGGGTTTATTCTCTAATTTGTCCTTGGCCATTAATATAGAACTTGGTTGAGGTTAGGGACTCAAGTCCCATTGGGCCACGGGCGTGCATTTTTTGGGTTGAGATTCCGATTTCAGCCCCCAGTCCAAAGACGAAGCCGTCTGTGAAGCGGGTTGAGGCATTGACATAGACAGCTGCAGCGTCTACATCATCTTGGAATTGCTCCGCACGACTGATATCCTGAGTCACGATAGCCTCTGAATGCGATGTTGTGTAAGTATTAATCCAATCAATGGCCTCATCAAGGCTGTCTACCACTTTAACAGACATAATATAGTCAAGAAACTCTGTCGCAAAATCTTCTGGTGAAGCTGGTACAGCTTTTTCCATGAGTTTCAGAGCCTTTTCATCTGCACGGAACTCAACAGCCTGAACTTTTGAAATAGCCTTTTCCAAGTGAGGCAAGAAGTCTTCCGCAATATCAGCATGAACGACGAGAGATTCTGCAGCATTACAAACACTTGGTCGTTGGGTTTTGGCATTGATAACAATCTGTGTCGCCATATCTAAGTCAGCATATTTATCCACATAAATATGACAGTTACCAACACCCGTTTCGATGACAGGAACCTTGGCTTTTTCTTTAACCGTTTGGATGAGACGAGCTCCACCACGAGGAATGAGCAAGTCAACATACTTGGTCGCCGCCATGAGTTCCTCTGCTACCTCATGAGAGGTATCTTCAACCAGCTGAACGGCATCTGCTGTGATACCTGCATTTTCCAAAGCCTTACGGGCTACTGTAACCAAGGCCTTGTTGGAATTGATGGCATCACGACCTCCACGGAGAATGATGGCATTATTGGTTTTAAAGGCAAGGCTAAAGGCATCGATTGAGACATTTGGACGGCTCTCAAAAATCATAGCGATAACACCCATAGGAACACGCTTTTGAACAATTTTGAGACCATCCAGATTCGTATAGCCACGAACTACTTGACCGATTGGGTCCTGAAGATCTGCCACCTGACGGACACCCTCAGCAATCCCTGCGATACGGTCTTCCGTCAAGAGCAAGCGGTCTTGCATAATCTCTGAAATACCATTTTCCTTGGCATTGGCCATATCCTTAGCATTTTCAGTGATAATATAGGCACTCTCAGCTACTAGAGCTTTAGCTACCTGATTTAGAAGGTCGTTTTTAGCTGCTGTTGATAATTTAGCAATCTGACGACCCGCCACTTTGGCCTGCTGGCCCAATGTATCAATATATGTCATCTTAGTCCTCCTGTTTAAAGAGTGTACCGATTTTGGCTCCTTCTAGGACACGAAGAATGTCACGTGGATTTTCACCATTCATTAAAACCATTTGACTATGGTTTTCAAAAACCATCTGGGCTGACTTAATCTTACTCATCATACCACCCGTACCAAATTTACTACCAGCACCACCAGCTGAGGCTAGAATTGCCTCTGTAATCTCTGGTACATAGCTACGAAGGGTTGCATCTTCATAGACATTGGGATTCTTATCAAAGAGCCCATCAATATCTGACAACATGATCAGTAAGTCCGCACCAACAATCTTAGCTACGATAGCTGACAAGCGATCATTGTCCCCAAACTTAGTTGCATGATCCATTTCATCTACGCTGACAGCATCATTTTCATTAACAACTGGAACAACTCCAAGCTCAAAGAGGCTTTCAAAGGCATTGATGGCATTGGCCAAACTCTCAGGATACTCGACCACATCACGGGTCAAAAGCAACTGAGATACCTTAGTTTGGTAATGTGAAAAGACCTGAGAATAGAGGCTCATCATGGCTACCTGCCCTACACTTGAGACGGCTTGTTGCTTACCGACTTCAGCCGGTCGCTTGTCTAGGTCTAGGACATTGAGCCCGAAGCCCATGGCACCAGAGGATACGAGGACAACCTCAATCCCTTTATTATGCAGGCTAGAAATGACAAAAGCTAACTGATCGATTTTTTCAAGATTAATTTTCCCTGATGGTAAAACCAAGGAGCTAGTCCCGATTTTGATAACCAGGCGTTTTACTGAGTCAAAATTTCGTTTCATGTTTATGATTATACACTAAATTCAGGTATTTTAACATATATAATGCATAAGTTTACATATTAAAGATTTTCAGAAAAAAAGAATCCCTCCACTCGGAGAGACTCTTTAAACAGTTTGTTCTAGGCAAAAAACATGGCTCTAATACGTTTCCAACGTCTGCGATCAACAAAGAGATAAACGATTAGGGCAATTAAAGCTATAAGCCCAGATACTATAGCGTTGACTACTAGGGCAATCCAGAACTTACTTGCAAAGAAGACAATACCTCCTAGCAAGGCAGCGATGAAAATTGTAAGAATAAAGATACCCATATAGAGCCACTGTCCGCCACCCCGATTGAAGAGCTGAGTGACTTCCTGCCAATTCACTTCCAATAATTTAAGGTCACGTTCAAAGAAATAGCCACCTACAAGATAGGTTGTTACGAGAAAACCAAGAGCGAAACTTGCCACCAAAATAGGATGGAGATGTGCAAGGAATATTAAACCAAGTCCTCCTAGTAAGAGGGATAAACCGACTTGCAAGCCATAGAAAATCCAAAACTTTTGACGAAGATAGTCACCCGTATTGATTGGCAGGCTACGAATAAAGTCAAAGTTTGTTCCTTCTAAGGAAGTTGCCACCCCAAGAAAACTTGTTGGTTGCGCTGAAAAGAAACCAAAGGCAATTCCGACTAAAAGCATGAGCCCGAAATAGTCTGGACCTAAATCTTTCAAAAAGAAGGCACCTCCACCCAGCATGATCATATATAATACTGGTACCACATAGGTATTGATAATGAGGGTTGAGTTTCCCAAAGTAGATAAATGATGGCGAACCAAGACCTGTCTTTGACTTCGAGTAACAACTTTTACCTGAGTCTTTCTAGCCTTTTTGTTATAAATGGCTTCGTGGAAATAACGAGGCATTCTGACTTTATAAAACCAAAAGCCCAAGATAAGCACTAAGATAAGAGGAAGATAAAAATTTAGTAGAGCCTCTGGAGATAGAGGAGCAGCTACCACATCATAGTAACCTCTTAGATAAGGCAATAAAGGAAAATCAATATGTCCAGCACCCTTAATATAACCATTAAGAAAACCAACCATCATGATAGGGAACATAATCAATAGGGTTGACAGGGTCATCAAAATAGTCGAATAGAGCTTTTGACGAGAACTGCGAACAATCAGCGTTCCAATACTATTAGACAGAATCACTGAAAAAACGAGATTGATAAAGAGAGAAACGATAAAGGATAGAAGCCCCACGACTATCCCCAGTGGGCCAATAAATTGCCAGTAAGCTAGAATGAGAAGACTAAGGATAGGTACCATGAAGGTCATCCCAACCATAGAACCTGACAAGGTCTTGGCCAAAAAGACTTCTGACGGCTTTAAGGGAAGAGGCAGATAAGCCTTGCTATCCTTACTATCGTAAAAGGTACTATAGAGAGCCGTAAAAGTCTGGAGAAGCCCCATGATTGAAAATGTCAAAAGATATAGGGTTAAGACTCCAGGATTGGCCTTATAATCGACACCTACAAAAAGATAGCTATATACAACCGTAAAAATAATTAAAATCAAGAGTTGTTGTCTAAGCATGGCATTAACGATGGAGAAATTGGCCTTTTTCTTTTTCTCTTGACGTTTCTGTAGGTTAGTTACTGCTTGAGGATTTGCATAGAGGAGATTAATTTTAAAAAGCTCCCAAACATGGTTCCAGTTCATGACTACACCTCCTCGATCTTACGTCCAGCCATTTCCAGATAAATGGTTTCCAAATCCTTGTCAGGGTACTGAGACTTAAGTTCAGCTAGAGACCCTTGGAAGATGAGTTTTCCTTTCTTCAAAATAGCAATACGATCACAGAGCTGCTCAGCTACACTTAGAACGTGGGTTGAAAAGAGCACACTATTACCCTCCTTAGCATGGTTACGCATGGCTTCTTTCAAATCATAAGATGCCTGTGGATCCAGACCAGTCAAAGGCTCATCCAAAACCCAAATCTGCGGATTAACCAGAAGAGCACCGATAACGACAACCTTCTGACGCATACCGTGAGAGAAGGAAGAAATGAGGTTATAGCGACTTTCCGTCAAGTCAAAGGTAGCCATAAGATTAGTCAAACGTTCCTCAACCTGACTAGCTTCCAAATCATAGATACGTGTCAAAAAGTACCAATAGTCATTAGCAGTTAAGTTTAAGAATAAGTCTGGTGAATCTGGCACATAAGCGATTTTTTTCTTGATAGCATCACGATGTTGGCTGAGGGCCATATCATTGACGTAAACTTCACCGTAGCTAGCTTCAATGATAGACGTCAAAATGGAAATAGTCGTGGTCTTACCAGCCCCATTGTGACCAATCAGACCAAAAATCTCCCCATCTCGAATCTCGAGGTTAAGATCTGAGAGAGCATCCTTATCTTCATAACGTTTCGTTACGTGTTCAAAACGAATCATCTTTTATCCTTTCTTGAGAATCTATTTAACAATAGTCTCATTTTATACTTTATATTAGATTATAAATTAGAGTTATTACCTTGTTTTTTATGGACAATGCTCTAATAATATCGGCACTAGTTTTAGATAACGCTGTTTTGTTATCTTCTCGTTTATTGTATCATTTCAAAGGTACAATTTCAATAAAACGTTTGTAAAAACGAGACAATTTTGCATTCGATCTTTGATAATGCTAAACTTATAGTATTTAGAATAAATAGGAGGAAAATCACTGATGCCAACTGGAATTATCATCAACTCGCTATCTATTATCTTAGGAGGAATCGCTGGAGGGCTCTTCGGGGACTATCTCAGAGACGATTTCAAGGAAAATCTTAACCTTATCTTTGGTCTAGCCTCTATGGTAATGGGGATTAGCGCTATTATGAATATGGTTAATATGCCTGCGGTTATCTTTGCGGTAGTTATCGGTACCATCATTGGGCTGGCCCTAAAGTTTGGAAACCTTATCAACAAGGGAGCTGGTCTTATGGAAAAAGGCTTGTCCAAGATTACACCAAGCAAGCAAACAGGGTTAGCTCACGATGAATTTTATGCGCAGCTCTTGACAGTTATCGTCCTTTTTTGTGCGAGTGGTACAGGAATTTACGGGAGTCTTGAGTCTGGGATGACAGGCGATGCTTCTATCTTAATTTCTAAATCTATCCTAGATTTCTTTACGGCTATGATTTTCTCTTGTAGTCTAGGCTACATCGTCTCCATGATTGCCATTCCACAATTTATCGTTTTCTTCCTCCTCTTTGTGAGTGCTGGTTTCATTCTCCCTCTAACAACAAAAGCCATGATTGGAGACTTTAAGGCTTGCGGGGGCTTCCTCATGATTGCGACCGGTTTTCGTATTATGAAACTGCGTCAATTCCCAACAGCAGATATGATTCCAGCCATGATTCTGGTTATGCCTATTTCCTGGGCCTGGGTCAATTGGGTGGTTCCTTTGATTAGTTGATATTAGGATTAAAATAAACTAAAACCGTCAGTCTCATGTGACGGTTTTTGTCTCTATTTATTGCTATTATGGATTCTAACTATTAAAAACTAGTAATGTTTGTGGCAATTAATTCTAATTTTTCTAACCTTGTTTAGACTGAGATGAGTTTGTTATAATAACCCTTGTAGGCCTAAGCAACCTACAAGATACTTTTTTTCATAACTGTTTCCATCCTCTAATATTTTAACGAACTTACAATACTGATGGAAATCTATCGAAAAGACTGGTGTGTGCACACCGGTCTTTTTTGGTGGGATTAAGACACAAAAAAACCACTCTTTCACTATGAAAGAATGGTTAGGCTATAGCTTATACTTCTACGACTTCCAAGTCTTTTCCACCTAGGAGAATAAGGTATTTATCAATCTTATCTATTTGATAGGCTTGGCTGAGTGCTTTAGCATAGAGGCTCATTTGCCCTTTGTAACGTTCCTTAAGTTCACTAGGATGAGTGAAGCGGTCCGTCTTATAGTCAAAGAGGACAATACGGTCTTCAAGAAGAAGGTAGCCATCGATGATACCACGGACGACAAAATCTTCTTTACTAGCGGGATCTTCTGCTAACATAGCAAATGGTGCTTCACGACGCAACTTACCACGGTTAGCTAGAATGAGCTTCCCAAGTTCGGTGTCAAAGAAGCCTAGTAGCTTTTCTAACTGCACACGCGACTTAACTTGATCATCTGCCGATACCCGACTCAATGCCTGTGTTAAATCTTGGAGGGTCACAGTATCAGAAAGAATCAAGCGTTGCATGAGTTCATGGGTAGCAGAACCAACTGCAGCTCCAGTGACCTTAGGTTTTTGCCCAAAATTTGGAAGCTCAAAGGTAGCGGTAGTCTCAAGAGGTTGCACTTCCTCTTTCTTATCCATAATATCCACCCCTTCGGTATCCATAACAGGTTCGTGGAAGGCTTTGAGCTGGCTCGGCGTACGCACAGATGGAAGGTCAATCGCTGGTGCATAAAGCTGGTTGAGTTTTTCAACACTTTCTAAGACAGTTAGAGCACGCTTAATGTCTTCCGTCTGGCGATTGTTAGATAAATCATCAGCATCTACTGCTGCTTTAACTTCAACCTGACCAATAGCCTCTGGCGTCAACTCCTCAGCCTCAACAAAGCGAACAGTAAACTTGAGATCCTTTCTCATAAAGGCGGTATCCAAAGCCATAACCCAATCCTGATAAGTAGCGATTTGGTCACGGAGAGCTACTGATAGGCGATTATTTTCGACATCCGTGCCAAATTGCTGGGTTAACTTTTCCTTACTACCCTTACCAACCAGGTAGAGTTTTTTCTCTGCACGTGTCATTGCAACATAGAGCAGACGCATCTCTTCTGAGATACTTGCTCTGCGCTCTTCCCTACGATTTTCCTGGAAGGTTAAGGTCTCTAGAACAACATTTAACTTGGGCAAATTGGTGTTTATCTGGTCTTTAAGGTCAGCTAGGTACTTAATGCCAAGTCCTTTTTCACGGTTGATAATATACTTACCACTTAGTCCATCCCTACTGTGACCAATGAACTTGCGATTCATCTGCAAGACAAAAACATACTTGAATTCTAGCCCCTTGGACTTGTGAATCGTCATAAGGCTAACGGCATTTTTAGGAACCAAGTCTGTCACTTCCTCTAGGTCGTTACCGCTAGAAATGATCTTATCAATCATACCAATAAAACGAGAAAGTCCCTTAAAACCAGTCTTTTCATAGGCATTGGCTCGCAAGGCAAGGGCGTAGAGATTGGCCTGGCGTTGCTCAGCTCGTGGAAGACTGCCAACATAATCATAATAGAAACGATCGTCATAAATCTTCCAAATGAGATCGTAGAGCGAGTGCCACTTACTGTAATCACGCCAATCTGCCAGAGTCTCAGTGAAAAGGGTCAACTTGGCATCAAGTCCTTGCGTGACAACTTCCGGATGGAGGCCTGATTGCGTATGGGCTGCAAGAAGCTTGTCATAGAATTGCCCCTCATCAGCCTGGACAGCAATACGAGCCAAATCATCCTCGTTGAAATTAAACATCGGTGAACGAAGGAGGGCAACGAGGGCATAGTCATTAAGAGGATTATTGATGGCACGAAGGGTATCCAACATAATCATAACTTCTAGTGACTCTAGGTAGCTTGACTTGTACTCGTCAGGAACCAAGGGAATTCCGTGCTCCTCAAAGCTTGCCATCAAGTCCAGATAGGTGTTGCGGGTTGGTGCTAGGAGGGTAATGTCCTCAAAACGTACACCCTGCTTATGCAGACTGATAATTTCTTTGATAACCAAGGAAATCTCACCACTACTGATAGGTTGATCAGAACCTTCCTCGTCAGGAGTCATACTAGCTTCATCACTATTGTAAATCAGAACCTCTGTCACATTTTCAGGATGGGGTTCTTTTTGCTTCTCGCTACCCGCTACCAACATGTGTGTCTTGTCATAGAGGATGTCCCCGATTTCCTGGTCCATGAGGTGGCTAAAAACACCATTGGTCGCATCAAGAACTTCAGATTGGCTACGGAAGTTCTCTTTAAGGAGAATCAGCTTACCTGCATCTGGATTTTCAAGGAAAAGCTGGAACTTGCCATTAAAAATCTGAGGATCCGCCTGACGGAAACGATAGATGGATTGCTTGATATCTCCCACCATGAATCGGTTGTGACCGTTAGAGAGGAGCTCCAATATGCGTTCTTGAGTATGGCTATTGTCTTGATACTCGTCTACCATTACTTCATGGTAACGGTCACGGTAGCTGGCTGCCACCTCTGGATTTTCCTCCAAAATACGGATGGCAAAGTGGGCAATATCTGAGAATTCAAAGGCATTTTCCTGAATCTTGGCCTGTAAATACTGGTCTGAAAAATCAAGCACAAAGGCCTGAAGCAGCTCTAACAGAGGTAGGATGTCATCATTATGCTTGGTCAAAACCTCGAGGACCGTTAGTTGGGTATCAATCTCACGCAACTGGGCCACAAACTCATTTTTGGTCTTGTTGTAAGCTTCCTTGTAGGCCTTGAGTTCCTCGTCTTTAGGACGGGTCATATTTGTCAAGCCAGTCCCTCCTGACAGAGTCAAGAGTTGTTTGAGCAAGTCCTCCATATCGGTTTGGTCATTGGCCAAGGCTCCCTCCAGAAGGCTGATGGCATCTGACACATTATTCAGATACTTGGCCTTGGCAAATTCACGCTGAGCTAGACCTAAATGGTCCCTTAAGAAGGCTAAGAAATCAGCCAACAAGCCATCTTTGAGACCCTCTAAAAGCTCAACTTTAGCCTTGTCTGGCTTGGCATCCGTCTGCCCTTTTAAGAGATTCTGACGTAGCCATTTTTCAGGACCTGCAGTAGCCTGAGAAAAGTTATAGACATCGTAAACTAGATCACGGAAGGCCTTACTAGTCTTACCATTTCCAGCGAAGTTGCGGACCAATTTTTGGAAAAGTTGGGCATCCTTTCCTTGCATGTAATCGTTGAAAAGATCGGCATAAACCTCATTTTTCATGAGTGTCTGCTCGGCAGGGTCTGTCATGATGCGGAAAATAGGTGACACACCCAGGAGATAGCCATACTGATTGACCAATTTCTGGGTGAAGGCATCCATAGTTCCAATATCAGCCGTCCCAATCTTGGCAATCTGATCTGAAAGAAAGGCACGCTCTTCATCCGTCTCAACCTGTCCCAATTGCTCTGTTAGACGTTTTTCCAGACGCTCTTTTAACTCACCTGCGGCCTTTACCGTAAAGGTTGAGATAAAGAGTTGGTCAATGCCAACGCCACGTCCAATCATATCAAGGATACGCTCAACCATGACAAAGGTTTTTCCTGATCCAGCCGAAGCTGACACAAGAATATTAGTACCATTACTGTAAATGGCCTCAATCTGCTCAGGTGTTAACTTGCGTTCCTTGTCAGAAGCTGCTTCTTGGGCAATGCGTTCCTTAATCTCTGTTGGACTTAAAAAAGCTTTAGTCAACATGGTTGTCCTCCTGGTCTTTTTTGTCTGCTTTTACAGCTTGATCAGTGACTGGAAAGGGGATGATTTTTTCAGCAACTTGCATCTGATTCTTGTCCTCATCTTTTGCCATCAGCTCCAAATAGGCTTCCTTCTTGCCCCTACTTGGTAAACGCAGGAGCTTTCGAGCCTGTCCCATGTGGCGGTCGGCCTCAAAATGAGTAATAGCCTTGATTTGATCCCCTTGAACAGACTTGCCATCCTCAGTATAAGGATTGACAGCAAAATTCCCGCTTCGAATAACTTCAGCAGCACTTGTGAAGAGCTTGATATTGTAGTCTAGCAAGGTTTCTAGGTCCTCCTTGTCATAGGTGACAGTCTTTTGTAAATCATAGTTCCCACCAGCCAAATGCTCTGTTTCTGAAGCCACAAAAAGTCCCTTATAGGTCAATTCCTTATGAGCCTGAGCTGCTAGCTTATCCAGACCAAACTGAGCTAAGTTAAGCTGTGGGTCCTGCATGTGAAGATACATGGCACCAAAAAGCTGATCAGCATCAACCTTATAGGTCTGACGGAGGGCTTCCAGATAGGTCACCAATTGCGGACTAAGGCCATTATAGAATTTTTGAATGTCAAAGACATTTTTACCTGATTTGTAGTCAACGACACCCAGAGCCCCATCCGTTAAACGGTCCACACGGTCAATAATCCCTGTAATCTTGATGCTATTTGCTAAAAGCAAGTCAAACTTGGCTTCCTCACGCTCAACCTTAACAGCCGCATTGTCACGCAAAACACTGGCAGTTGATCGGGCGATATCTTCCAAAATCTGACGAGACAAGCGACTCTCTTGGTCCTCTGTATAGAGAAGTTCAAAGGGTTGTTCCTGATTGGTCTGAGCAATAGCCTTTTCCAATTTATCATCGAAGTTTTCTGACGAAGAATCCCCCATAACACGCTCAAAGACACGGTGCAAGTAAGTCCCATGGTGTCGAGCATCTGGATGGATGGACTCCAACTCTTCAAGGCCCAAAACATAACGTAAGAAATAAAGATATTGATTGTTATAGAAGGTCGTCAGAGCCGAGGCTGATAATTTCAGTGGTTCTTCGCCCGGAAAGACCAGCTGCATGACTTGATCATCCACCTTGGTCGTCGTCACATCGTCAATCACATTTGGAATCAAGACTTGGTCCTTATCAAGTCGCTTACGGAGATAACGCACAGCAGCTGACCAGAAAGTCTGCGTTTCCTTATCCAAATCAGCATCTAGATGGCTACTGTTAAGGGCAATGACAGTTGATAGAAGGTCCTTGTAGTTCCCAATCTGGTCACCCTTAGCCTCGAAACGATTACGTCCCTTTTCAACCAAAGAAAGACCAAGGTCAAGCAGCTCTTTCAAATAAACCGACATGTCATCCTGCGTCTCATTGAGAATTTGTGGCTGACTAAGCACCAATTGTTCACTAGCCGAATTAAAAAGTGACATAGCCACGAAATGCCCTCGCTGACTGTTGCTCTGCGTAACAATATCCAAACTCCTGTCTTCATCCGTCGCCTCATTGATACGACTCCGTTCCTCGTCAGACAGGAGACTCTTATTTTGCCCTACCTTAGGAAAATGTGACTGGGTCATCCCCAAAGCAAAAACATAAGGAGCAGAATGTGGTTGAATCAAGTCGTATTTTTTCACATTGACCACATCAACAGTGGCTGGGACCGTACGGTAATCACAAGCCAACATTCCCGAACGCAAAATGGACAAAAAGTCGTCCACTGACAGAGTTTCTTCCCCAAAAATAGTCTCAACCTGCTCCAAGAGTTGTGTGAAAGCCTTCCAGACCTGTTCGTTCTGTTCTTTTTCGGCCTCACTGGCCTTGGCAGTCAAACTAGCCATTTGGCTTGGCACTTGCACAGCCTCTAAAAAGACCACAAGTTTCTTGAGTAGACTAGAACCCTTTTGTTTGCGACTATTAAGCAACTTGTCCAAGGGCTCTACCAACTGTGACCGCAAGGTATTGAGCTGGTCTAAATCATACTTATCACGACTATTGGCCGTAAAATCAGATAAGAACTTGTGACGCCCCTTGATGTCTGCAAAATTGACATAATACTCAAAAAGATCTAAGTCCTCTTGAGCAAAACCACCATAGAGACCGGATTTTACGAGATTAAGCAAATCCTCGGCACGATAATTATAGCGTTTGATACGTTCCAGCGAATCCACAAATTGCACCAAAGGATGGCTAGACATGGTTTCTTCCTTACCGAAATAATAGGGAATATCAAATTTTCGGAAAATCTGCCCCACCTGAAGCTTATAACTCTCCTCATCACCAAGTAAGACCAGAATATCCTTATAGCGCTTACCATCTGCCAGCAACTGACGAATACTCTTGGCAACCTGAGCTACCTCTTCCTTTTGGTTGACCACTTCCCAGACCTGCAATGCTTGCTTGTCTTGATTGGTCAACTGCTCGTCTACCGTACTAAAATCATGACGGCTCTCCAAAAGACGGCTAATGCGAGCAAAAGAAGGATTGCCCTCTTTGTCTGTCGTCACGTAGTCGGGTGTCACCTTATAGGTCTGAGCCAAAGTTCTCAAAAAATCCACTGAGGCCTGATAAACATTGCCATAAACAAAGTTAGCCCTATAAGCTTTTTGACTGGCATAAGTCCCAATGACAATTTGATGACACTTATCATTCAAGAGGGCAACCAGAGCCTCCTCCTCGGCAGAAAAACGCGTAAAGCCATCAATGACCAAAACCGTGTTACCCAGTGCCTTATCCAGATGGCCTGAGGTAATTTCCTTGAAGAAGGCACTAAGTTTTGATTGATTGTCAAAATCTCCTGCCAACAAGAGGTCCTGAGCTGCACTGAAAATCCTGAGCAAATCCTCTTGTTTCTCAACCTGATCCAAATGCTGCAAATCCAGAACCGTCATATTAGCCTGTTGCAACTCTTTGTAAAGGTCTACCAATTGATTAATAAAGTTACTATCCTTGCGCAAACGGCCATAAACCTTGAGCTCATCATCGCCCATATGCGACAACACCTTATAAAAAATCATGGCCAGACCAGTATCATCCAGCTGCGTTTTGGGGTTGCTCGTATTGAGAATAAAGTATCTCGCCATCTGAGTAAAACGAGTCACCGTAATCTCAAAGGATGCTGACTGAGGCAGGTATTCCAAGACCTTACGCTCCTTCTCAAATGACAGGGCATTAGGGGCAATATAAAAGACCCTCTTTCCCTTTTGAGCATAGCTGGTTGCCTGCTCCGTCAGAATTTCTGTTAAATCCTGAGACATATCCGTATAAAGTAATTTCATAAGACGTCCCTTTCTTGTCTCTACACCAGTCGTTAGGCTAAGCAAGAATTGCCATTCACTTAGTGCTAACAACCACTAATCCTTGCTATTATAACACAGAATGAAGCAACAATCAGACTCCTCCCTCGCCCCTTTTACTTCCGATGTCCCAAGCTTCAGACATCAGCCTAACAACCATTGCAAAGAGCCATCTTTTATGGTCCTGTAACCAAAAAAAGAGCCAAATCCTTTGATTTAGCTCTACAACTTTATTTAAAAATTAATTCCTGTTTAAAGAGATAATCACCACTACTTGTAATCAAGTTGGCATCACCGTATTTCTTAAGAATGTCCTTGGCTGAGTGAAGGTTAAGAACAGACGTTTTCTTCTGATTTTCTTCCTGCATAATGGCATCAAGGTCCACTCTTTCTTCTTGTGTTCTATTTTCCATAATAAAGTGGAAGGTGCCATCTTGATCATGACGGTGAAAACTAAAACTAATCTGACTAACAGTCACCTGCTTACTCTCATCAATCGCATTACTAAAGAAAATGGACACCAGCAAGGTCAAGTCAACCACGTTCATGGTAAAGCCTGAAATCTCCTCAGGAATATCACAAGTCACTGGAATATTACTACGTTTAGCCTCCATCATACGAGCCGAAAGAAGACTACGTAAGGGCAAGGATTGAATATTTTCTAGCTTAGGATTATCAATGACACGGAAACGTTCAAACTCCTTGGCACTCTCTCTAAGAACATTCTGATACACCTGCTCAGCAAGGGCCTCTTCCTGGTCACGCACTTCCTCTGAAAATTGTTCCACAACCGTCTGATAAGACTGTCTATATTGTAACAATTCATTGTAGAGAAGATCAATCTTTTGGTTGGCCTTAGTCAAACTATTCAAATGCCGTTTTTCCTCCATGGCCAAACTCTCTTCCAAATACTGCCTAGACAGTTGATTAAGATGAGCAACTAGGAAAATAAAGGCCACTGCAGACAAGAGAACCCCTAACATACGAAGTCTCAATTCCAAATCTAAAGAATAACCAGGTAACCAGTCATCTAAATTCATACTGAGAAAGATTCCCAATAAATAAGTAGCCATGGCTAAGGCAGCTCTTCTAGAAATCTGGAGGTTATGGAAAGAGTCATCACTATAGACCTTCCAACGCTTCAAATCCAAGCCCAAGAAACGGTCAAAAACAAAATAAAGTGGCAAAATCAAACCGTAAGATAAGAGATAGAAAAGTGCATTAGACCCTACCTCAGCGACAGGGAGATTCAAGAGAAGGGGAATAAAGAAGAGTCCCAATAAACGATAAAGTAAATCTGACGTCACCACTGGAAACAAGGTATGAAAAGCATACTGCGTTACCGTCCAAGTCTTTCCTTTAGCCAGAATAGCCAAAACCATCAGAATAAAGACATCAGCAATCATGTTCATACTCTTAATATTATACTGAAGAACCACATCTAGCAGGGCTAAGGTCAGAAACACCGTCCAGGAGATACGGATGTCTGTCATTCGTTTGAAAATAGCACAGTTTATCGTCAGCGTTATAATAATCTGAATGGCTAGAAAGGCATCTGTATTATAGAGATTTAAAAAATTTATTCCCAAAAACGACTCAAACATCGAATCTTCTTTCTATATATTTTTTTACAAGTCTTTAGTATTCAAATTGCTGTCTATAGATGAACTTATCATTCTTAAAGCTAAGTTTAGACTGAGGGTAACGCTCCATAATATCTTCGATCTGTTCATTAATTGACAGATGATTCTCGTACGCCTTGTGAGGTGCCTCAGCACTGTCTTGCGAAAGGGTTGTCTCTACAGAGAGGACCTGAACCTCACCACTTTGGTAATAAGACAGACGAACTAAGCTATTTTCTTGATCATGAGCTCTCAATAAGGCATTGTCCAAGAAGGTCGTTAGGACAGCTGATAGATCCACTATATCAATATGGGATGGGGATATAGGGTCTGGAACCTCCATGATAAAATCAATTCCAACAGCATGAAACTCCATATACTTACTCTCAATGACGGAACGTAACAATTGAGAAAGCAGGTTGGAAATATCTGGCATAACCTTGCTGAAGGGAACTTCTTCCTCAGATAGGTTTTGACTGTCCCCCTCTTGACTAGTAGCCAGAACAGTCTTAGCCTTCTTAGATACAACTACCTTAGGCACTCCATCACGGTATAACTCCTGATAAAGATGGAGAATATGCCTACTAGATTCCTGTAAGCTCTGGAAATGACGTTCCTGCTCCTCTTTCAACTCCAGAAAAAGTTCATCCTTTATCCACTGATTGGCATAGGAAACAACGATAAAGAAGGCTCCTGTTGCCAATAGAACGACCAACTTAGCATAATTGTTAACCACTTCCACAGGCCAGATACTAGCAAAGTAAGGCATGAATTCATTTAAAAGCCCATATGAAAGAAAGGCAAAGCTAACCCCAATAACAATAGGGGTGAAGTGTATGCGCAAACGCTCCTTTTCCTCGACCTGCAAATATTCATAACCAATAAAACGGTGAACCAAGAGGTAAATAGGATAGGTAACTACCACACAGGTAAACTCCGTTAAAGATTCTGGAATACGGCTAGTCAAGTCGGCTCCCAAAAGTAAAGGAAAGACGATTAATGACAAGCCCCGTATAATGATATTAGTTGTTCCCCAGGCATAAAAGCTATTAAATACCGGCTCTATCCATGGCAAGTCTGGACGTTTGTAATAACTAAAACAAAATAATATGAGAGGATTAAGTAAAAATTTGAATCCCATAGGAAGAAGGGGAGTCAAAACAACTGACAAAAGACCACCTAATAAAAGTAGCCTCCAAGAAATCTTGACCCTACCAGCTGCATGAAACATCAGATAATTGACAAAGAAAATCAAGAGTGTGTCTATAGATACTAGCCAATGAAAATCTTTAAAAACAGCAAGTAGTGATTCAATAATAGAAGTCATTCTTTTCCCCCTCTCCCTTTAATCTGATTTAAGAAACTTCCTCAAAAACCCCCTAGGAAGCCCTTTTTACAACACTACTCATTATATAGCTTTTTGTAAGTTTTCACAATAATTAATTTTCTATTAAGGTCTATAATACCTCTAAGAATCCATTTATTTATAGAAGATAGACTCACTATTAAATTAAAGTTACAAATGTAACATAAAAAAGTTGAGACAATTTTATCTCAACTTTTTCATTAAAGACATATTCTTTTAGAAACTTTCTTTAGGTGACTAGGAACCTCTGCGACCTTCTTCGAATTTCCAAGACTTTTTTTTAAACCTAAGGTCTAGTCAGCCTTGTAGTAGAATTGTTTGGCGTCAGATTGTGGTGATGCTGACTGGGTAATCAAAATACGGTCTTTAGTATTATCTGAACCATCCACAAATCCCTGTACTGTCGGAAGCGTTACTCCCTTAGGAATAAAGACAATCGCTGCTCCGGTAATTCCCATCCTTAAACTTGATGTGAGATAGCCATTCTCAAGTTTTCCATTTGTATTTTCAACAACATAATTCTCAGGAGCTGTTAAATTGTCCTTAGAAAAATTCAGACTTAAGCCATTCCCATTCTTCCAAGTCCCTTCGAGGCTTTGGAAGTTATTATCCTTGATAGCATTAACATCCATGCCTGTTTGTTCGGTCTTGGTTTCCGTTTTTGATTCTGTTTTAGTCTCTGATGAACTTGATGATGACTCCGATGTTTGTGAAGAACTTGAAGATTCTGAGCTTTCAGATGTGCTAGCACTAGAGTAATGCTTGAGCAACTCTTGGTAAGCCTCTTGCATATCATCTGGTGCTACCTTATAGGTCTGAACAGCCTTCTTATCGTAATTACCCTTCCAGTAGTTCGTCACATAATAAACAGTACCATTAGAACCTAGAACGATTTGGTAAGAATCCTTATCTTGGTCAACCAAATCCTTATAAAGCTTGTTGTAGCCATTATAATTGCCACCAGTTTTATCATCAGCTGAAAAGTCCTTAAAGAGGGCTTTTTGTTCAGCGGCATCGTCTTCATACATAGCATGTTTCTTATCCTTCAAGGTATAAAGACGGAAAGATGATGTTGGGCTATAGTCTGCGGTCTTACCACTATTGTCATTAATCCCTAAAGCAAAGGAATCAACCGTGTTTTTATAGTCCTTGAAATCATAGTTTGAGACTTCCTTACCATTGATGATACCACTCGGAACACCAGTAATATGTTCATAGCCATCCGCATTGATGAGATTAGCAAGGATGGTAATCGTTTGGCTGCTATCTTTTTCCTTAGGTGCCTTAAATGACAGGAAGGTTGGACTACCATCATTGACCTTGGTGATGCTGTCAAAGCTGCTTTGAACTAAAACAGCATCCTTGGCATAATCAGACTGATAGAGCCATTTCCCAAAAGCTTCCGTGATAGACTTAATGTCCTCAGTCGAATAGTCTGCAATATAAGTGGTTTCCTTATCACCATTGACATCGGTCTTAGTCTTGATATCTGCATTTGGCTTATTTGGATCGTTAGAAGACGATTCTGAGCTTGCATCGCTACCTGAGGATGAACTACTTGATTCCAAAATATCCTTAATAATGCTTTTAACTTGGCTACTTGAAGAACTAGACGAAGCCTCGCTAGACTCAACGACTTCAGAGCCTCCCTCAACCTGAGTATAGGTGTCTGATTCAGTCATTTCAACCTTCGCATCTCCTCCAGGTACCATACTTGGTGTGATACGGATAGTACCGTCTGAGCTACCGTTAGTTCCAGGCAACTTAAAGCTCAAAGAACGGTCTTCGCCGGATTGGGCATTAGCCTGATAAGTATCCCCGGTCTCCGTATTTTTGACTTCGTATTTGTCTCCCTTGATCTTACGAACTTCAAAACGCACCTTGTTCCCGGTATTCTTATCGACAACGGTTGTGGCATAAACTCTTGAAGACGATGTAAAAGCCGTGCTCTGAGTGTATTTTCCAAGTACCATGAAGACCAAAAAGACAATCAAGGCTAAACCGATAAACTTTTTATGTTTAAACTGTTTCATGAGGTCCTCCTAGATAAATAGATAGCCAACAACATAGCCAAAGAGAGCAATACAAATCAAGAGCAAAATTTCCAAAACTAAAAACCAGCTAAACTTGAGATCACCCAAACCAACCTTAGACAAAACTTGTCTGAATTTAGAATTTTTCTGTCTGCTCAAGCCACTAGAAAGAGCAAAACCAGTCTTAGCAGCTTCTGCGACTTCCTTATCACTTGGCTTGCGACCATGCTGCACTTGGAAGTCAATCAGCCATTCATCATATTGTTGCATTTATTTCTCCTTCTTCTGAAGTGTGACGAAAAAGAGTAGGGCATAAACTAGGCAATGAAGCACCAAGGCCCACCATTGTCCCCAGAATTCGCCTGTAGACCCTTGAAAGGCCTCCAACTGGCTCTTAGGGACTGGGACTCCGTACTTAGCCAAGCTCGATGGCAAGTCTGACAAGTCACTAGAAATCCCAAAAAGCTTGTGGCCATAACCAAGATAGATAAATTTTTGTACCCAATCAATGGCTTTGGGCAAAGACAGGATAGTTCCCGACAATGAAAATTGCATGATACCCACAACGACTGCTAGGATAACAGAGGTAATCTCAGATTTGCCAACCAAGGCTGAGATAAAGAGGGCAATAAAATGCGACGCCAAGAAAACCAGGAGCACTGTAATCCCAACTTCCCAACGGTAGGAACCAAAAATATGACCAGCATCTGGAAATTCCTTGTCAAAGAACTTACTAAAGACAGAGTAAGATAGGATAAAGACAATGGTTTCCAAAACGGCAAAGAAGGCGTGAATCCCCATACTAGCCAAGGCGAAGGCTGAACGACTCAAACCTGAGAAAAAGTCACGGTTGAGGACCGAGCGTTCCTTAGAAATATAAATACTGTTTTGAACCACAATCAAGAGACTGGTTGAGAAAAGCAAGAGAAAGAGGGTCATTCGAGTTGTTTCGAAATCTTTCAAAAATCCCTTGTCTTGGATATAGAGAATTAAGCCTTCAAAAGCGACAATGCCCAGAAGAACCTTCACAAAATCCATGTAGTGGTGTTTAAATTTATACCAACTTAATCGTAATGCTGCGTTCATAAATCTCCCTAAATCTTGTAAATACGTGTTGAAGCATTGAGCTCTTGGTAGACATCTGCGATATTCATATCCATATATTTACGAATCATATACGGATCGCTAGTCTTGTATTCCAAAAGCAACTCTTCATAGGTTCCTGCAAATGTCGGACGTCCCTTAGACAAGAAGATGATCTTGTCAAAAATAGCCAAATTTTCTGTATTGTGAGTAATAACCACAATAGACTTGTTAGCTGATTTAGCCAAGATTTTCAAGGTACGTAAGAGATTACGATCACTAAGGGCATCCAAACCTGAAGACGGCTCATCAAGGATAAAGTAGGGACTAGGGCTAAGAAGCTCGATACCAATAGAGACACGACGTTTTTGCCCACCAGAAAGCTCTGAGATCTTCTTATTGGCAAATTCCGTCAACCCTAAATCATCCATGATGCCTGCAATGCGATGCTTTTTAGTCAGCTTACCACTCCCTTTCAGATGGTGGTCCGCATAAAAATCAAAGGTCTCAGATACCTTGAGGTACTCACGTAGGAGATTTTGTTGGGGTACATAGGACCAAGAGCGTGAACCCGCAGTCACAGGTTTACCATTTTCTAAAATACGAAATTGTTGGCAAGTCGGTTTAAGCTGGCCTAGGAGAATCTCTGTTAAAGTTGTTTTCCCTGAACCAGAAGCACCCAAGATACCGACAACTTGACCAGTCTCCATAGTAACATCCAAATCTGTAAAGAGCTGGTTATCATTTCCCTTATATTTGAAACAGATATGTTCAAATGTTAATTGATTGGTTTCCATTAATATCTCCTAAGACATAAGTAACATCAAAGCCACAATTAGAATGGCTCCGATAATAAGAACGATGACATTGATATTGAAGAAGAGAATCAAGCTTAGTAGAATCACAAAGGCGAAGGCCGCAAAGAGGTAATTTTTAAGAGGTGACTCTTTAGTCTGAGTCACCGCAACAGGTTCAAAAGGGATTTCCTTTTTAGCTGATAGATTGCTAGCATCAGTGGCCGTCCCCTTGTCAACTTCCAAGGCCTTTCTCTGAGCCTGTCTGAGTTTTCGGTCATATTGTAACTTCTCATGGTCTGAGAAAAAGATTGAGCGAATCGTGTAGAGTTCACTGCGCAAACGATCCCCTTCTTTATCCAAGGTACCATTTGTCCAGAGCTCCTCCAGCTCCTCACGTAAAAAGGAAAGAGCCACGAAACAATCTTGAGCCGACATCTCTGGAGAGATACGGTTACTGACCTCTCTTAAATAGGGCACTTCCTGTCCTGTCTCTGTATCAATTGCTTTGTAGTAGTCTATCATGAGATGAATTTAGCAAAAATAGCTTGAAGTTCTGACAAATCTTCCTTAACCACTTCTTGGGTTTGGTTGACTTGTGCATTGACTGAAAAGCGTGCCACAACAGTATTGCTTCGAGGGTCCGACACTGTCACGGTAACAATTTGTTCTGAGTCAAAGGCATAGGTGACTTGTGCCAAGAGCTCACCTTTCTGACGAGGTTGTGGCACTTGCCCTTCCACTTGTCCCAAAATCTTCACAGCAAATGGATTTTCATAATTTCCTTCTGTGATACGAAGTTTAAACTTACTCTGTCCATCCACGACCGCAAAGAGATCCTTGGTAACAGCCAAAGGTAAGACCGAGTTACGTGGAACCACGACACTATTATAGTAGTCACCCACAAAGCTGTAGTTTTTGTTTGGATTTTTCTTGAAGAGCAGACCGATTCCCTGAGAGGTCACATCCTTGACAACCACTCTATCTGTCTCAGTTGTCTTACCATCCTGATGTTCAGAGAAGCTAACCTCGTTATTGACGATAAGGTCAGCCAAAATAGAAGCTCCCTGTGCCACGATGGTATCTGGATTAAGGTCAAACTTAGGCTCCAAACCACTCATCAAACGAATCATTTGACGAATCATTGGCATACGTGTTGACCCACCCACAAGGAGAATATGGTCAATCTCTTCCCATTTTAAGCCAGATGCTTGAAGAGTAGATTGCACCTTGATTTCAGTATCTTTGAGGAGGTCCAAGGTAATTTCATTGAAAATCGCTTGAGTAATCAAGACACCGTAACCTTGACCATTGACATAGTGCTCATAGAGAGCTTGGTCATTCACAGATAGACTAGTCTTAATCTGCTCAGCCTTATATTGAAGTTGAATTTTTTCCTTCTCGGAAAGGTTAGTCATATTGACCCCTTGTTTTTCCAACTCCTGCATGATGTAGCCCACAAGACGCTTATCAAAGTCAATCCCACCAAGGCGTGAATTCCCGTCAGTTGCCAAAATATCATAGGCATGATCAGCCACGCGCATGATGGTAACGTCAAAAGTTCCTCCACCAAGGTCGAAGACCAAGACATTTCCTTGAGCATTTTTAGTGTGGGCATAGGCAATGGCCGCAGCTGTAGGCTCATTGATAATACGCAAGACATTAAATCCTGCAATACGACCAGCATTCTTAGTTGCCGCACGTTGATCTGATGTAAAGTAGGCAGGCACTGTGATAACAGCATCCTTGATACCGTCTGCTTGTCCCATCTCCTGACCAACGACATAGGCGCGTTTACGGAATTCGTTCAAAACCAAGGCCGAAAGAATAATAGAATTGACACGTGTGTGGTCTGGTGTATCACTAGCAATCGGACGCCCGATGTCACGTTTGAAGTCAAACTTAAAGTTTTCTGTACTTCCGATTTCTGTCCCACGCTCGATGGCTTCTTTACCAAAAGATACATGGTTTTGGCCACTAATATTTGAGAAGTAAACCGCTGAACGTAAGACCTGATCGTCATTCGTCCCCATCGGAATAATCTCTGGCACATCTTCACGAACAACAGCCATAACGGAATTCGTTGTTCCTAAATCAATACCAATCGCTTTTTTTCTCATAACAATTTCCCTTCTAGCCTCATTCCTCATTCCTCATTTTGAGTTTTCTTGGCTATAGCTCCAAACAGGCAGCCGCTTAGATTGTCTCCATTCATCGCTGTCACATAAAACTCCAAAAGAGTAAAGTTATTCCAGTCTAGTTTTTTTCACTATACTATATTATCACAAATAAAGAGACTATAAAATAGGAAAAAAGGGAGTAGGACCGAACAACTTTTTAAAAATTGTTCCTTGTCCCACTCCCTTGAGTCTCAATCAATCTGATAGACTGGATGAACTTAGAAATACAGGAGTATTATCCACTTAAAGTGTCATGCTTTATAGCAACTAAGATACTCCTACTTTCTAAAAAAAGCTGAGAATCTCACCTCAGCTTTCTTTGTTATAGTCAAAGCGAATGACTTGCTTCTTTGCATCTACGTGGGCGTGGACTCCAAAGGGAACAATCGCTCTTGGAGTTGCGTGTCCGACATTCAGATTATAGACAATTGGGATATTGCTATCAATGATATCCAATAGTGCCTCTTTATAGTCGTCATAGAAGGTTTCATCCATAGGTTTCCCGACCAAGAGTCCACTGA